>Ga0214545_1007044_pt1 | contig 19102 bp, 16 predicted proteins | sample CNSS4metaG_FD_160064 | JGI IMG/M metagenome (GOLD analysis project Ga0214545, IMG submission 160064) | Root nodule microbial communities from cowpea collected in UCLA plant growth center, Los Angeles, California, USA - CNSS4 | ecosystem: Host-associated > Plants > Roots > Nodule | place: USA...
AAATTTCCTTATTAAAAGTCAATTCCTTGAACTCTTAATAAGCAAATTTGCTTTATGCACAAAGGTTTAAGACAACCAATGGGTCAAGCCCCATTCCTAGGTACAAGCTCCATTGAGTTTTCTTATTTCAAATCTAGGTTTCAAAAGATATTTCCACACCCAATGAACCAAAAATCATGCAAGAGATGGCTAAATCAATGCAAGCTTTAAGTGAAGAAATAAGAAGACTAGCAATTAATGAAAGAGTCATATATATAATCAAAACATTTGCATTTACACAAGAGTTTCATGGCTACATCTAACCCCAACAAAAATGGGTTTAGCTCTCCATTGCCATGGAGAGCTCAAGCTTAAAAATGGAAGAAAAGGAAGAGAAAGAGATACAAAGAGGAAGATGGAGTTGTTCCCACAAGCCCTAGCACTCCTCCAAGCTCTCCAAATGTGTTCTTCGTGCCTCCAAAATGCGAAAGATCTGTTTCCCTTTGCAAAAACAGAAGAAAAAGAGCCAACTTGCCACATCAGCGAACACTGGCGCTTGGCGGAAGGGTCTCACCGCCAGGCGCAAGCCACCAAACAGGGGGCAAACTTTCACGCTACCGCCCGACGGTGACCAAGTGCCGCCAGGCGGTGACCAACAGTGGCGCCTGGCTGGCGCTTTTCTGGCGCTTGGCGCTGGCGGCCCGTTGCGCTTGGCGCTGTCTCTATGTCGCTGGGTGCTTCCTGTTGATATTTTTGCTCTTCTCCTTGCTATTCCGGGTCACTCATTTGTCTGGACTTTTGGAGCAAAGCTTCCAATCTACAAAAAAGACACAAAAAAATGGGGATTAATGGTATATTTAGATCAATGTGACCCACAATGTATTTATTTACAAAAGTAAGGTAAAATTGAGGATTAAGTAGGTTAAAAGCTTTGGAAGAGATGATTTTGCTAATGAAATATACCTTGGATAATGGTAAAAATTAACATTATCAATCACCTGGAGCCAAAATTGATAACAGTTACAACAACGAACATGGTCCTCCTAATTTACGAATACAAGGCCAAGCTTGTCATAGAATTGGAAGTCTTTTACCACCTGTTGGAGAAGTACCAAGATTTGCCCAACTCTACATCTACGACACTGAAAATGAAATTCACAACAGAATGCAATCATTAAGGTAATTGTACTTAACCAATATACTTCAATCGAAAACTTATACAACTTAAGGCAATTTCAAATTATTTTTTTGTTTCAGGAATGACAACAAGGTTGATATCGAAATTGTAAAGAAGCTAACGAACATGTTAGATGAACACAATGTTCATGCAAAATCTTTTAGGATGGCAAGAGATCGCTATCGAGAGAAAGAATTTACGAATCTGAAACTAAGACTTATTGCTGATAGAACTAAGGATGGAAGGATATACAATACTCCTAATGTTTCATAAGTAGCAGCCTTAATTGTTGGTGACGTTGACAATGCTTCTCCAAGGAATATTATAATGGAAAACAGAAGTGGAAGGCTGCAAAGAATTAATAAGTTGCACACCAGTTACCTAGGATTTCAATATCCTTTACTATTTCCATATGGTGAAGATGGATATAGACATGATGTTAGGCATCGTGATATCAGTACTGGGAACAATACAAAGAGGAACCACCTAACAATCAGAGAATGGTTTTGTTTCAGAATTCAGACAAGACAAAATGAAGCCCAAACAATACTTAGATCAAAGAGATTGTTTCAACAATTTGTGGTTGACAGTTATACTATGATAGAATTTGAACGATTGTCCTTTATTAGGAATAACCAATCAGAGCTTAGAGTGGATAAGTACAATAATCTTTGTCAAACAAGTTCAAATATGCATGAAGAAGGATCAACCAAGGGCAAAAGAGTTGTTCTACCATCGACTTTCGTTGGAGGCACAAGATTTATGAATCAATTATATTTTGTAGTTATGTTGGTTTTCCAGATCTGTTTCTAACTTTCACATGCAATCCCAAATGGCCTGAGATTCGCAGGATACTGTGTAACCTAAACTTGACACCATCTGATAGGCCAGACTTGATCTCAAGGGTATTCCGAATTAAATTCGATCAACTTCTTACAGACTTAACCAAAAATCATTTCCTTGGAAAGGTTATTGCATGTGAGGATTACAATAAAACTTCAAACCTCCTATATATTAATAATTCCTAATTACATGTTATAACTTTTATAGGTTTTCAATGCAGATATGTACACTATTGAATTCCAAAAACGTGGTCTGCCACATGCACATCTACTTCTCTTCTTGCATTCCAGTTGCAAATATCCAACTACGGAAGATATTGATAGGGTTATTTCAGCTGAAATACCATGTCCTAAACAAGAGCCAAAACTTTATGAATGTGTGAAAGATCATATGATTCATGGGCCATGTGGATTAGCAAACAAATCTCTGCCTTGCATGAAAAATGGAAAGTGCTTTAGGTTTTATCCAAAGATGTTTCAAGAGACAACTACTATTTCTGAAGATGGATTCCTACACTACCGCAGACGCAATAATTCAATATCTATTGTCAAGAATGACATTTGCTTATACAACCGTTCAGTAGTTCCATACAACTCCAAGTTGTTGCTTAAGTATCAAACTCATATTAATGTTGAATGGTGCAATAGAAGTACCTCGATAAAATACTTATTCAAATACATTAACAAGGGTTATGACAGAATTACAACAGCTATAATGGATAACAACAACCAATCTTTCGCTTCACATCAAGCTGTAGATGAAATCAAGCAGTATGTTGACTGTAGATATATACCTCCCAGTGAAGCATGTTGGAGAATATTTTCATTTCCTATTCACGGAAGAAATCCAGCTGTAGAAAGGCTAATTTTTCATCTTCTTGGTGAGCAGTCAGTCTACTTCAAGGATGACGACTATATTGACAATATACTAGGAAAACCTACAGTTGCAGAATCTATGTTTACAAGCTGGATGGAATGCAATAAAACGCATGAAGCTGCAAGGAGTTTAACATACCCACTTTTGTTTCAAAGTTTGTATATGTAAAAAAGGATAGATGCTGGAAACCAAGGAAAAAGGGCAACACAATTGGAAGACTGATTTGGGTGCCACCAATAGCAGGTGAACTTTTCTATCTTAGGAGAATGCTAACAGTAATCAAAGGGCCATCATGTTACGAAGACATTAGGACAGTCAACAACATAGTGTATCCAACTTTTAGAGATGCCTGTCAAGCTTCTGGATTCTTAGCAGATGATAATGAATACATAGAAGCTATAACAGAAGCCAAAGATTGGGGATCTGGTCACTTCCTAAGGAAACTATTTGTAGCTATGTTAGTTTGTGATAGTCTTAATAGACCAGATCAAGTATGGGAAAAGACGTGACATTGGTTGTCTGATGGTATACTGCATAGAGAAAGAATAACAGCTGCAAATCCAGGTATATTTAAAATACTACCCAAAGTAATTTTTTCATTGAACACCAAAAATACATGTTAGTAATTCTGATATTATTTATGCAGAATTGCAACTTAGCAATGACACCTTGGAAAATTTAACTTTATTTGAAATTGAAGACCTTCTTCTGAAAAATAGGAGAAGTTTGAAATAGTTTCCTCCAATGCCTTATCCTGATGCTTTTGCAACAACTAATTGTGGTAATAGATTGATATACTCTGAACTAGATTATAACGTGGTGGAACAACATAATCTATTTGAAAGAAACTACAATTCAATGACAGGTGAATAGTTCAAATATAATTTTATAGTAGATGATGAATGAAATAATTACAATAACCTGTGTTACAATAATTATATCCACCATTAACTTATTTCATGTTGTAGTTGAACAAAAGAACATATTTGAAAAGGTAAATGAGGCTGTTATGAAGAACAATGGTGGAATGTTTTTCTTGTATGGATATGGGGGCACATGAAAAACTTTTATGTGGTCAACATTATCATCAGCACTGCGATCAAAGGGAAAAATCATGCTGATAGTGGCATCAAGCAAAATAGCATCACTTTTGTTACCCGGTGGACGAACAACACATTCTAAATTTAGAATTTCGATTCCTATACTTGAAAATTCCATCTGTAACATTGAACAAGGTTCTGATGCTGCCCACCTATTAAGAGTAGCTCATCTTATAATATGGGATGAAGCACCAATGGTACACAAATTTTGTTTTGAAGCCTTGGATAGAATATTGAAAGACATTATGAAAGATGATCTAACATGTAATTCAGTTTTTGGAGGAAAAGTGGTTGTATTTGGAGGTGACTTTAGACAGATTCTACCTGTCATTCCTAGAGGAACTCGATCAGATATTGTCCATGCTACAATTAATGCGTCATACCTATGGAATCACTATCAGGTATTGACATTGTCCAAGAACATGAGACTTATGCAATCAGGACTCCCAAAATCTACAGCAACAGAAATTCAACAATTCTCTGATTGAATTGTTAAACTTAGAGATGGAAAGTTGTGTAAACCAAATGATGGAGTGGTTGAAATTGAAATACCACATGAATTTCTGATAACATAATTCAATGATCCTTTTCAAGCAATTGTGGATTCCACTTATCCAGAACTAATTCAAAATTACAGTGATGAAAAGTATTTAAAGAGCAGAGCAATATTGGCCAGTAGAATCGAGACTGATGATGAAATCAATGACTACATTTTGTCATTGATCCCAAGTAAAGCATTTGTTATTCGCCTAACTCCATTATCTACTATAATACATGCAACAAAAAAAACATAACACTAATACTATTTTACAGGAGAACCGAAAGAATATCTTAGTGCAGATTCCATTGATAAATCTGACAATCTCACAAATGATGACATGGATATCATTACACCAGAATTTCTAAACTCATTGACTATTTCAACATTGCCAAGCCATAACATCAAACTCAAAATTGGATCACCCATTATGTTATTAAGAAATCTGGATCAGTCTGAGGGTCTGTGCAACAAAACTAGATTAATTATTATAAGATTGGCAAATCATGTCATTGGTGCAAGACCTATTACAACGAACAACAATTGAAATGAAGTATATATACCCAGAATGTCTATGTCCCCATCCCAGTCTCCATGGCCATTCAAGCTAATTAGAAGGCAATTTTTAATTATATTATCTTATGTCATGACAATAAATAAATCTCAGGGACAATCATTAGGTTCGGTAGGATTATACCTACCGACACCAGTATTTAACCATGGTCAGTTATATGTTGCAGTTTCTAGGGTTCAGAGTAAATCAGGATTAAAGATATTAATCCGTGATAAAGAAAAAGACCTTTGTCTCATACAACAAATGTTGTCTTCAAGGAAGTCTTCCAGAATGTATAACAAGAAGCAACCTATATCTTAATGATTGTATTATGTCTCAACATTATATAGTATATGCACCTCTCTATATCTATTGCAGATCTACAATAACCATACATATTACATCTCAACAAATATAAAAAAATAAAAAAATACACAATTTTTATACAACATTGTTGCTCTTGCATTTTTTAAAACAAAAAAAAGACATATCGTTAATTATTAAGAATGAAAATGTCGAATGAAATCAAAACGAAAAATTACATGTTCTTGCTGCTTACACTACAGTTGCTGTATTCTTGCTTTCCCCTTTTCGTTCTCTCAATCTTCATCTGTTAAATGATATAAAACAATGATACCCAAAAAAGATTCTCCATCATTTAAAACAGCACCAACCAACAACGCAACAATGAAAATTACTATTTTGAACCTAATGACACCTAATTAATTTCTATATACAACACCACTATTTGAATACCCGTATTAATACTACTAATACGCATGCCAAAATGTCGTACACTTGGATATTCGAACCATATTCTGCATCAAAGACATTGCTCTTAAAAATGGTCATTTACGAAAGCCACATTCAAATAACATTATGAGATTAAAAAATGTAATATTCAACTTATATTGACATGTAATCTAAGTAAACCATTACAGATTCATTTGTCAAAATACATTACGTTTGTTGTTATAATGAATCGATTCATCTATCTATTCATCATTGATCACTTCATCTATATATTCTCTATAACATTCTAATCAATTATCGTAACGCCTCATTATTATAATAAAATAATTTAATTATTTCATTTTTAAAAAATCAATACTTTTTATACAACATTTGACAAACAAAAATCCAACCATTACGTCTCACAAACGAAATTATGATCGATTACTATACATCAAAAATTCCAAATTTCAGAAACCCATTACTTCATCCACCAAATTAAACATATCCATACATATCAAACCAAAACTGCAAACATAATTAAAAGTACTTGCGCCACACTTGCACCAAAATGTTACCACATAAGTATATATTTAGCGTTACCAATCTAAAGTCAAAAAACACCCTAAATTTTCTTAATTATTATTGTTCTGTCGTCATCTTTCTGAACTTCCAACTTGATAGAGTCTCCCACGCATAAGTTATTTTCACTGACAAATCTCTTACATCCAGATCCCAAATAACATTCAGATTTTGATCTTGCAGCCCATCTAATTGAACATTCCCAACTGTTTCCATTGCCATTTGATAGAATATACTCCTTCTTAGACCTCGACAATGCAGATCCAACAAAAGAAGCATTAAGATACTGAAAACAACAATTCAAAATGTTAACAAATTAACTGAACAATAAAATGCATACTCAAAAACAATACTGCCATTAAAGATATACATAATAGTAGCAGCGACGATGCACCAACATCATAATCAGTCAAACACTTAACCAACGAATAATCTGCACCAGGGTCAGCAACATCTGAACCAACATTGCCACTACCAGAACAGGACACACCATTTCTGCTATAATCAATCTCCATTCCTTCTAACGAAAACAGCCTATACAAGAAAACATTCTTCGAAACATAATTCAGATGCAAGTACACTTCATCTTTCAAATTATAGTACTTAAACATCTTTCCAATACCACCACGAAAAACTGTTGTACCATTTGCTTTCACATCAAACTTAAACTTAAAAGTTTTATAACAAGGATCTATGAACTGCATCTTTTCACCATAAATTACTTTCTTCTCCCAGAATAAATGAAAATATGCATCCAAGCAAATCATAGACTGCATTCCGAGAAACAGTAAATATTAGATTGGAATAAAAATGTACTAGAAGACAAAAGAATTTAATAAGGTTGGAAAGTTAACCTCTGTGGGACATAACTTCACCCGAAATGAAGACAAGAACTTGGACCACACTAAATCTTCCTTTGCAATGTAACTATTACCTAAACCAGGGTATTCGATCTCAGTCCAGTTTGTGTCGAAAATTCTGATTCGGAAATATCTATCACCACAGAACAAAGTACATATATAATGCAATTCATCCAGTTCGTAGAAATCTTCAAAATGATATGGAACTCGAAATATCCCCTTCCTAATCAAATCGTCATCGAACTCTAAGTTCATAACATTTCCCATTGGATCGGTGAAATAGTTCGTTCCAATAACCAACTTCTTTCCCCATTCAACCATAAAACCTTCTTCAAAATCTCCAAAGCCCTGTAATGCCCGTACGTGCAAGAACACATCCATATACAACATGCATGTCAGAAAAATTAACCAAACTATGCATCAATGACATTATCACAACCATTAAAAACACAACGAAAGAATTCATCAAACCAATAGAAGGTATTGAAAAACATATATATAACCAATATTCATAACGCATATGAACAGCAAAAGTTCAAAATTACTTACGTCACTCGAAGTTAGCAAGCAGATGGAGTTCTAGAATAAGTTCTTGAAGCTGTATCTGCAGGAAGACGACATCTTCTTCCACAAAAGAACCAGCCGACCAAAGAACAAAAAAATTCTAACGGAGAAGCTCAAACTGAAAAATAAACCTATTGCTTTTTCAATTATATCAAAGTATTTGAAAATATAAAACTGTACCTGAAAATATCTGACCATGTATTAATTACTGATTAAAATATATTTAAAATATATTTGACAAAGCATTAATTAATGACTAAAATATATATTAAACTATTTCGCAAAAGAGAAAAAAAATCTCGTGCATACACGAATCTGATGCTAGTTGAGATAAAACATGTAAGGTTAAAATACCTTTTTAGTCCCAATTTTCGTCAAGTTTTTTCAAATAAGTCCTAATTTTGGTTTTGTGTTCAAATAGGTCCAAATTTTCGTCAATTTTGTTTAATTGGGTCCTTTTTTGTTAACACCGTTTAAATCATTAACGACCATGAATAGTGACTGCCACGTGTCATTTCGTGATTTTTTTGAATTTTTTTTTTATTTTTATTTTTATTTTTGAATTTTTTTTTAAATTTTTTTAAAATTTTTTATAAATGTACACGTGTCAACCCAAGAGTGTGCCACATGTCACTTTGTGGTTTTTTTGAATTTTTTATTTTATTTTTTTGAATTATTTTTGAATTTTTTTGAATTTTTTTTTAAAATGTCCACGTGTCAATCTAGTAGTGTGCCACGTGTCAAAGTTAATATTCTATATTCAATTTGGTCCCTATATTTGTTATTTTTGTTCAATTAGGTCCTAATTTTTTTTAAGATTAACCAATTTGGTCCCTATAGAAGATATGACCAAATTTAATTTTTATATCAAAGTTATAATGATGTGAATTTTAATATATTAAATAAAGATATTTAATAAAAAATATGAATTTTAATATAAAAATTAAATTTGGTTTTAATTTGGAGAGGGACCAAATTGGTTAATGTTAACAAAATTTGGGACCTAATTGAACAAAAATAACAAATATAGGGACCAAATTGAATTTAGAAGACTTTGACACGTGACACGCTACTAGGTTGACACGTGGACATTTAAAAAAAATTTAATTTTTTTTTAATAAAATTCAAAAAAAATTCAAAAAAACCACGAAATAACACGTGACACACTCCTAGGTTGACACGTGTAGATTTAAAAAAAATTAACAAAATTTAAAAAAAAAATTGAAAAAAATTGAAAAAAATAAAAATAAAAATAAAAAAAATTCAAAAAAACCACGAAGTGACACGTGACAGTCACTGTTCATGGCCGTTAATGATTTAAACGGTGTTAGCAAAAAAGGACTCAATTGAACAAAATTGACGAAAATTAGAACCTATTTGAACACAAAACCAAAATTAGGACTTGTTTGAAAAAACTTGACGAAAATCGAGACCAAAAAGGTATTTTAACCAACATGTAATAATAAGAAGATACGAGAAAACGACGACGTTTGCAATGTTTTCTTCCCCTTAGTTTCCTTTTACAGTCTCGCTTTCTCTCTCTTCCCTTCAATGGAGGGTTTTACGAAGGTTTAACCCAAACTTGAAGTGATCGAGAAAGCTCCACAATTCACCAAGATGAGAAAACTTTGGCATTCGCTGTCTCACCTCGCTTGTCGGAGATCAATTTCTTCCTTCTCCAAGTCGTACGCTTGCGATGCACCCTTCAATCGCTGCACCAAAACCCACGAGTTACTCCTTCAACCCAACAAATTTGTCACCACCCCATTTCGAAACATGGGCACCCTGGTGCAGAAAACATCTCCAGTCCCCTCTAGGCAGCGCAAAATCATGGAAAAATCGCAGCTTGAGGAGACTTTTGAGTCCGCAGAAACCACCGAGGAAATGCTCAAGGCGTTCAGTAACATGGAAGCAGTTTTCGACGAGAGAGAGCTTGGTTTGGCTTCTTTGAAAATTGGCCTTAAACTTGATCACGAGGGTGAGGATCCTGAGAAAGCTCTTTCCTTTGCTAACAGAGCTTTGAAAGCTTTGGATATAGATAATTCCAACCCTTCTCTACCTGTTGCCATGTGTTTGCAGTTGTTGGGGTCTGTTAATTTTAGGTTGAAAAGGTTTAGTGATAGTTTAGGATATCTTAATAGGGCCAATAGGGTGTTGGGTAGGTTGCAGGATGAGGGTTTTGGTGTTGATGATGTTAGGCCTGTGCTGCATGCTGTGCAGCTTGAATTGTCCAATGTTAAGAATGCCATGGGAAGGAGGGAGGAGGCTCTTGAGAATCTTAGGAAGTGTTTGGAGATTAAGGAGATGACTTTTGAGGAGGATAGTGGGGAGTTGGGTAAGGCCAACCGTGAATTGGCTGAGGCTTATGTTGCGGTTTTGAACTTCAAGGAGGCGCTTCCTTATTGTTTGAAGGCGTTGGAGATTCATACGAAAGGGTTGGGGCAGAACTCAGTGGAGGTTGCCCACGATAGGAAGCTTCTTGGAATTGTGTATAGCGGGTTGGAGGAGCACGAGAAGGCGCTGGAGCAGAATGTTTTGGCTCAGAGAATTTTGAAGAATTGGAATCTCAATGCAGATTTGTTGCGCGCTGAGATTGATGCTGCAAATATGATGATTGCTCTGGGGAGGTATGATGAGGCTGTTGGTACTTTGAACGGTGTTGTGAATCAGACGGAGAAGGATAGTGAGACTCGAGCACTTGTGCTTGTGTCAATGGCGAAAGCACTGTGTAATCAAGAGAAGTTTGCGGAGTGCAAGAGGTGTTTGGAGGTTTCCCTTGGGATTCTTGACAAAAGAGAACGGATTTCACCTGTGGAAGTAGCCGAGGCATACTCGGAGATATCAATGCAGTATGAAACCATGAATGAGTTTGAAACTGCAATTTTGTTGCTGAAGAGAACACTAGCTTTGCTTGAGAAGCAGCCACAAGAGCAGCACTCGGAGGGGAGTGTTTCCGCAAGAATAGGTTGGTTACTGTTGTTGACAGGTAAGGTGCAGAAGGCTATTCCTTACCTAGAAAGTGCTGCTGAAAGATTGAAAGATAGCTTTGGTCCCAAGCATTTTGGAGTGGGTTATATCTACAACAACTTGGGGGCAGCGTATTTAGAGTTGGATAGACCCCAGTCAGCAGCACAAATGTTTGCAGTAGCAAAGGATATCATGGATGTATCTCTTGGTCCACATCATACAGATACAATTGAGGCATGCCAGAATCTTTCAAAGGCTTATGGCGAGATGGGAAGGTATGGATGGTTTTATTGTTTTAACTTCATACGTTGATATCATTTCTCTTTATTTGTTGATTATAAGAACAATTTGTTTTTTTGCACACCTATTATGGTTGTTATAATTGGTTCGGAATAGGTTAAGTAGGCTTTATTCAAAAACTGCTTTTAGGTAGTACCTAGTACCTAGGATTATTTGTCTTTTGCTCTTTCCTTTCTCGTCATCGTGTGACATATATTTGTCGAAAGACATGAGCACGTATGGGAGACAATTTTAAGATCTGTTCTCTATTTCTTTCTTTTCTGAAGTTGGTATTAGAGTATTATTTCCTTGCAAGATTTGTTGGATTTATTGTGTCACTTGCTATCAAATCATTCACAAACACCTAGTTTCATGCTCGAGATGTTCAGTCTTTGGCATGAGACCATGTGTTGAAGATCTTATATTAATTAGATATATGACTAAATTATAATATATCGGTGGATGCAAACTTTATCTTACAATCAGTTTTGTAAGGCTGAGTACACTTTAAGTCCCCTTTCTAAGAATATTATATGATGTTCTATGTCTTATGATATCTTCTTTGGTCTATCTAAACCCCAAACACACTTCGTTTGAGCATATACCCATCACTGTGCTATCCAGATTCCGTAAGAAAGAACTATTGTTTGGGACTTGTGAAATTCCTGGATGGCTGATTCTCAAAAATTCTCCTTTAATGATTTATTACTGAGAAGAGTTTGTGATGATTAATAAGTCTTGTGTTTTCACATTATGTTTATTGACAGCTTTCTTATTAGAATTGTCAGCCCTCAGTCCTTTACTTTGTGTCTGGCACCCACCCTGTTATTTTTCATCAAACTACATTTTATACTTCATTGGGCCCTCAAAATTTGTAACCACTATCCTGTGTTGTTTAATTAGCATATGATTCTGATTTGGGGCTGCATAGAGTTCTATTCGTCAAATATGAGGTAGAATGTAATTGAGTGGAAAGATGATATCCTCGAGGTTGGATCTTGAATGAAAGAGATTATGTCCTTCCATATAAGTTTTTCTTCTGTTTTGAACTTTCAGCCTAACACATTTCATGATTGAGCTTGGTCAATTTGAGCTCCATTGCCAATGTTATTTTATTTACAGTTTACAGAATTTTATTTTTGAAGTTGTTATATAATGATCATATACAGGGAATGTACGTTAGAATCATATCTATGTGGTGCAATTGTTGTTGTTTGATGAGCACACATTGGATGGTGATAGAATATAAATGCCTTTAGGGGAATCTATTTTTGCCACCGTGCTATTCCATATTTCTGCTAGTAAATTCAAAATGTCATGTTATTTGAAAAGATTGAGAAGTTAATTTCTTTTGGTAAGCTAGCTTTTATGCACAAAAGTTTCTTGGGTGGTTCAGTTGGATTTTGCTGTTTATTAAATTTAACCCAACCACCATGACTCTAGTTTAAAGGTTCTTTCACATAGCTTAAGAACAACAATAAATATACCACTTTATGAAACAATTTTATTAAAGTAATCTAACTTTTTCAATAAATGCATTATTTTAATGGAGATAGAGAAAATAATTAACTTGATGGAAAATTAGGATTAAAAAAAATTACTACTTCATTGGAATGTGAAAACATTAGTCAATTTGAGAAGTTTTTAAATGGCTAGAATTGCAGTCGTTGTGAGACGGAGTAATATGATTTTAGCTGTCCTACCTGATTACCTAAGATGCTTGACATTGTTTCGTTTTGTTCATTCATGGATATATTTTACCTAGGGAACTGATATTGTATATATAGAATTACGACAATTTTAGGAATTGGGAGGAAATGTGATTGTATTTGAACTTAGTTTTTCTTAGTTCTCAGCTTATCTATTATTGATATTAAATGTAACAATACCCTCCTATTAGGTCAATGGAATGCACAAGCTTGTTCCAGTAACTAATTTTTCTCTGTTGTTCCTCTCGGGTATCTAATACATCATACATATCTGACCAAAGGGATAAGTTCATACTTTTCTTAACAGCTGATTCCTGGAATTGCAGTTATGCCCTTGCAATTGAATTTCAACAGCAAGCCATTGATGCTTGGGAAAGCCACGGAGCAAGTGCAGAAGATGAACTTAGAGAAGCTCACCGGCTTCTTGAGCAATTGAAAAATAAGGCCCATGGTCCCTCTGCAAATGAGCTTCCAATGAAGGCTTTGCCGTTAGGGAAAACACCTGCAATAACCAGGGACTCCAAGCTGAAATCATGACATAAATCCTCAGCAGTTTAGAAGACTTCCCTTTTCAAACTGCAATTCCTTATCTGTTTACCAGTTTTGAGGCTTCCTCACAGATTTGTGGGGTAATTACTGAAATTAAGTAGTAGTTATACCCCAATCATATATATTTTGGATTTGCCATTATAAGATTTAGATTTTATTTTTCTTTTAAATTCTAAGTCAGTATTCAGTTGTTTGTCACTAATAATATGGAAATTCCTCTTCAAATAATGCACTCCACTCCCTAGTTGTTTTATAATGTTACTAGTGTAGTGTTCATGACTTATATTGGTTTTAGTTTGGAGTGAAGTTAAATTTGAATTGATGGTATTTAGTTGGATTGATTCGATTTGGAGTTTGAATATTTTTGTATTGATATGTTGATTGGTTCAAGTTATTGGATTGTGATAAAAGAAATATATTGACTTTTTTAAAGTTTTTATCTTTACTTATTGGTTGTTTATATACTTTTTAATTTTGTTTCAGTGTACGGTAAAAGTATCTCTTGTTCTTATAATAATTTTTTTTCCTGTAGTTATTACTTCATAGATTTTTTTTTTTTAATATGATAAAATGTTATATAATAAATATGGCAAAATTAAGATATTTGGTATTCAATCTTAAAATGTTTTAATTAGAAGTTTGAAAATATTTGATCTAAATCATCTTCTTGGTTGAAGTTGAAGTATGATAATCAAATAAATTCTATTTAGTTTAGTTTGAATATAGAGATGAAACATCAAAACATGTCTGTTGCTATAAATAGTTTAATTTATCGAATCAAATTGATTTGATGAATACCCTTTTAGAAGGGTCTAGTGTCACTTGCGTTTAGAATATTGATTCCTATTTCTTCTACATTGCTGAATTGCGCCGTGGTTTCAACTTTCAAACGAGGACGATCTTAACATAGAATATGCACGAAGGATATACTAAAATGGACGAAATATTAAACATCAATAGGGTGTTTTTTTTACTCAACGTGTCATAATTTAAAATGGACGAAGCATTAAATAATGAAGAACAATATGGACAGTGACGTTTATGGAGATTGTTTATAGCTCTCTCAGAAGGTAAGTTTTACAGATGGTGAATAAGTAATTCCAAAACATATTGTAAATAGCAAAGCTTCATGTAACCATCCATGAGTACAATTTAGTTATTTTGTATCAGTATCCTTATAACAGTACAGTTGCAGTTTTTTTATTATTGGCTGCAACATTCCTGAAAAGTTGTGACATTACAAAAGATCAGTAACGAATAGCCACGGGGAGATAGTGGTTAGGAGCTGAAGACCAACCACAGTGTTGAAAATGAAGCCATTTAATGCTGTATCATGCAGTTGCCCTCTGTTCATATGATTGCAATGAGGCAAAAAGGTAGTATTAGTCATAATTTCCAGAAAAGACATTTCTCAGGCTGCTACTTATGCTTGCTCATTGCATGGGACCCTATACTCTCTGGCTTCCAATAAATAGCTTCTACTTATAGCACATGCTTGCTTGTTCTACCCCCATACACATTCTCTGGACCCAAATACAATACACCCAAATCAAATAAAGTAAATGAAATAATGAGCATCATAGCATGCAGAAAAGAAGGACCCGGAATTATAACTCTCAACTACTAGTTTACCCAGTGAAAAGAATAAGTATGAAACTCATACACTGCTAACAATCATTTACATTCATCTCAGAGTAAAACCAAACTTTAGAAAAGGAAAATACCCACGCCTTGCAATTTAAGCAAGGTACTAATTACTAATCCTAAAAGCAAAGCTTTTTACTTTTCTTTTTCACAACAATTCCACTGTCAGACTCACTAAGTCACTATCATTGCAAAAGTCACTCTACACACAGCATTTGCTTGCTTCTGCCAATTCTCACCACTGAGATTCAAAGATCTTTGCTTCATTTGGATGATGAGTAAGCCAACCCAAACTTGAAGATCTCCATTTTGATGACTGAAAGTAGAAAAAGACACAAACTCCAATTCTGATGCAAGAACAACATATTTTTATAACTGCATCTAGGTGTTGTCCACAAAACAAAAGAGATGAAAAAAATGAAAATCTTCTCACACTAAACATCATTCTCCAGAGGAAGAACTGCATTTTTGGACCCCTTTCCATAACAAAATGGGAAGAATGCTCTTCTACATCTGCTGTTATAGTACTCACTGGCACTAGCCTCATTCTGGTGCCTGTTTCGTTGTATTGTGACTTGAGCATCCAAGTATGTCTGTCTATCATGTGCTGAATCCATTGAGAAAGATCTTCTAATTGGCTGAATGAGAAACTGGTCATCTTTCTTTCTGATATCAATACACTCATCTCCCATGATGGAAACATGGTGGCACTTCCATGGTTTCAAGTGCTCCACCTTCCTTGTAGAGTGGTTTCTATGTGCCAAGCTTCCCCTTGAGTCATTCCTCTCTTGTTGTACCTGTGGAAGCATTGCTCCAGGCTCTCCCCCCAGTTCAATAACCACAAAATCTTCATCACTACCCATATTGGAGAGCAACTGAGAATCCTGAGGAGAAGAACTTGGAGCTATGATATGATCCAACGGACAGTGTGTGTTGCCTGAAATGCTTGATCTGCAAAGTGGGCAATTGGAATTGGCCTGAAGCCACACGTCAATGCAGTCCAAATGAAAGGCATGGTTGCAATTGGGAAGAACTTTTAGCACATCACGTTCCTTAAACTCAGCCAAACAAACCACACAGCCATACACACTTTGATCCTCACCTTCTTCTCCTTTTATGAACTGAAAAGTTGGGATTTCTCTGATGATAGACTCATCTAGCCCTCGGTTCCACATAGCAGGAGAGAATGCTATGAAGGGATCCTCATTGTGTCGTATTCTCAGGAGGGAAATCCATCTCATTGGGTTAACTTGACGCCAGTTTGAGCAGTATTTGGTTAAGAAAGTGAAGTAGCTGAGGAGCAGCAAAACAGTGGCCAAGATACTGAGCACAACAATGACAAATATTGGAAAAGCATAGTCTGAGGAAGAAGGTTGTGGTTGGTGTTGAAGTGTTTCAGCCAGGGCTTTCATAGGTGGGAGAGCTTCATATCCAAGCTTGTTGTTGTAGGAGTGATTCTTGTTCAGTGCCATAAGCAAAGATGTGAATAAGAGATGAGGAATGACTACATAAATAGGTTTGACTAACGTGGTTACCTTTTTTTTTATTTCGTTGAATGTAGTTTAGGATCAAAGATTAATGTTATCTGTTAATCTGTCACACCATATTGATACAAGTAAAGAAAAAAAATATTGTTGTTAAAGGTAAAAAAGTCATGCTAGCAAGTGAATTACATAAATAAGAGAAATGATAATATTATAATAGTAGATAATAGGAGTCAAAGAAGAGTTGAGGAAAGTGTAAAAGCTATGAAAGAAGAAATGGATTAGTTGTAAGTATCAGGCTAAGAAACATTTGGTGATTAATGAGAAGGCAAAGAAACAAGTTGTGACATGAAGAGAGGCACGAGTGGTCAATATTTGTAGCATGTTTTAGTCTCCTTTCAATGGGTTACTTACTCTTGGAGGTTTCTCTTTTCTCTTATATCAACTTTGCCTCCTCCTCAATCTCACTTGTCAGATCACATCTGATACGTGTTTTTTATGGCCCTACCACCTCACAAGTAATCCCTAATTATCAGCTCACATTTATCTTTTATTATCTCAATTTAACTTAAGTGCAAATTTTACTTTACATTTCAATTTTGTAAACTTGAGTTAAATTTAAAATTTACTTTTTAAGAAAATTTCTTAGTCATTCGAAATCTATTATAATAAAATTTATTGTTTGTTAATCTATTGTGTCAACTTCTATCGGATTATCACTAATATCTAGTCTCACATATGCTGTAGAGAGTATATTAAAAATTCTACATTAATTAAAAATAAGACAAAATTAAAATATTATAAAATTGAGTAGATCTTAAAATTTATTTCTTAATATCCTCAACATGGTATCAGATAACGTGAAAATATGAAAAGTTATGACACATCACACACAGGGATTCTCTTATGTAACTTCTTTTAACACAGTTCTAGGGGGGGACAAACTTTTTACTACATCTTTGTTTGGATTCAACGTTCCCACACTGCAAAATATTGTGTTATGGCTTAATCATACATTATTACATTTATTAGGAACAACTTCACACTGTCAATGGCTTTCACACTCTTCTAATGATGAGATAATATCTGATTGAATGGTAAGATTTGTAGTAATAACAGTCCCTGCTTTCAATCATTATCATTTTAACACAAGCAATTTGGTTTTTCTTTTTTTTCCTTCAATTTAATATGGGTTGGGCCGGCCAAACAAAAGTCTGGTGGCCTGAGAAACATCTTCTTCAGATAATTTTCCAAGCCTTATACAAAAATATTATATTATTTTAGGTATCAAATATCAATCGTGGACCCAAAAAAATCGGAGATATCACTCAAAAAAAAACATAGATTTTTAAAATTAGATAGCCGGCAAATGATTCTCTGAAATAATAAAGAACAAATCATACCAAGAGTTTACACGTTAGGTCTTAAAATATACACTTCATTGGTTAATCAATCGTTAATACTATGAAGTAGGACTAATTTAATTAAATAAGATACATATTAAAAATTGACTTGCTATTTTCGTTTCAAAGTATTAACATATAATCTAATATACATGACAGGATCAACATTTTCATCATGTAGAGTCAAAAGGATTTAGAAATTCACGACATGTATTTTTCTTGTTCCTCTTCAACATCAAGAGACCCCAATCCATTTTTGGCTTTAGTCTCAGTGGTGAAACAGAACCAAAACTACTAAAATTAAGACCATGTAGATTCAATCATGAATCTCTCCCTGGAGACTACATATTCCCACCAGAATTAAGACCAGGAGACCTTAAAATCCCCTTTGGCAGCAACATTTCTGTGATTGACCTCAGTGAAGAAGAAAATGGTAATAGAACCAACACAATTCAGAAAATTATCAAGGCTTCTGAGGAGTTTGGATTCTTTCAGGTTCAGATAATGATAACTTTTTTTTTATTTTTTATTACTACTATAATATTACTTTTGGTAAAAATTAAGATTTCTCCTATGCAGAAGTAAAACATTTATAGAGTACTCAACATGTTATATGGTAATGTTTTAACAGAATGTCATGTATGATTAGAGCAGGTTATGAATCATGGAATTTCCGAGAATGAAATGAACGAAGCAAGAAGTGTTTTGAAGGAATTATTTGAGATGCCAGCAGAAGAAAAGCAGAAACTGTGTTCAGATGATCCTTCCAAGACATGCAAGATGTTTCAGTGTCAATTTTGCAACTGAAAAGGTTCATCTGTGGAGAGACAATTTTAGACACCCATGTCATCCTTTGGAGCAGTGGCAACACCTCTGGCCTGAAAATCCAACTAGATACAGGTAAACGAAAGTGGGTAATTATAAAAGTTGTACCTTTTCATTTAAAAAAAAAGGAAGAAAAACTCTTTTGATTTGTTCAGATGAAAAACTGTCTTGTCTTATTTGAGTTGAAGAATTGTTTTTGCTGCATTCAAATCAAAAGGTTCTATTCAACCAACTAGTTACTAGAAGTGTATATAGGGTTGTCTTCCATAGTAGTCTTGTTCATCTTTTGCAGAGAGAGAGTGTTGGGTCGTTATTAAAGTATAATGCAAATTCTAGAAGAATCTAAAAAAATATAAGATAGAGTTATTGAAATGTAAAGAAATTTCTAGAGTATTGGAGAAAAGCCTAGGATAGAAAGAAAAATCAAGAACATTCAAC
>Ga0214545_1007047_pt1 | contig 19095 bp, 6 predicted proteins | sample CNSS4metaG_FD_160064 | JGI IMG/M metagenome (GOLD analysis project Ga0214545, IMG submission 160064) | Root nodule microbial communities from cowpea collected in UCLA plant growth center, Los Angeles, California, USA - CNSS4 | ecosystem: Host-associated > Plants > Roots > Nodule | place: USA...
GACTGCCGATGAGCGACGACTACCGACGAGCGACGACTGCCAACGAGTGACGACGGAGACCAATTTCCCTGAACTGAACCCTAATCCAAAGCAAAAATGAAGGGAGAGTGTAACCAAGCTGAAAAAAGATAAAAGGGAAATGAAAAGTATAAAATGATTTGCGGAGGTTACAGACCTCGTCCAAAAATTAAAAAATCCCACTAATTTTAGCATTTAGACAATCCAAGAAAATCATCTTAAATCATATTAATTTGTGGAGGATTTTTATAATCTCCACAAATAAACCTTCACTAAATTTTTTTTTGTAGTGACAAGGTTAGCCCTTAATGGATTTCAGGTCTCCTGCTACTCTCACCACAAGAGTCAGTCCGCTCTAGGTGAGACTAACTGACTCCTTAGAGTGTCAGGATGCAATCTTACCTTGAATCCTTACCTAGTTATACAGATGGGGCACCACCATGGACACCCACTAACAAGGGCCATGGGATTACGTCCCGACTACTGAAGCACGACCCTGAAAATCTCACCTAGAGATTTCCAAGGAATTACGCACTGGCACGGACCAAACATTCTTAATCAATCAAACGGATTCAGCATGCACACCCGTAGATAGATACTTATACATCACATACAGTTCCTCATAAATCACCTCTTTCGTATTCCCAGCCAAACCATACCAACTCATTTATTCTCGAACCTTGGATACGGAACTCCAACTCATATTATTATCATGCCACCTTGGTACCAACTCTTTCATATCTCATGTCGAACTCATACCAAACTCATCATTTCAATTCCATGATTCTTCTCGTACAATTATCATACTCACATCATGTTACAACTCGCAAATCACAACTCATACACCATCCCATTTAGTTCACATGCCAAGTTCCCACAATACCCATCATTCACCATTCATGAATCATATCACGCATATATAACAATCCACTATATATATTTCTCATCATAACAATCATACCCAAACAAATACCAATCATCCAAGAGCAACAAAACAGCCAAACAGCGCATTGTCTCGCCCAGCCCCTCGCTCAGGCGAGAAGCTCTCGCTCAGGCAAGCCCCCTTCGCCTAGGCGAGGGCTCGAAAAGGGGAACAGTAGCCTCACACGGGATCTCGCTTAGGCGAGACCCCTCTCGCTTGGGCGAGATGCTCGTTCGCTCAGGAGCAACATGAGTCGCCTGAGCGACCACTCGTGTGAAACATCTTGGGCGAGCCTCTAGGCGAGACAGGCTCGCTTGGGCGAGAAAACCATAGCTCACCACTGTTCTCTCATGCATTACCACTCAACAAATCACCAATGGCTCAAAATTATCATACTCAAGTTCATATCAACATACTAAACATATTTAAACGACAAAACAAAGGCGAAAACAATATCACTCAAAAGAAAGGGCGAACCTTAGCTTCCCGTACATGGAAAACAAGCTAGCAGAACGCTCCGACACGCACACAGTGAGCACAACTGTCCCTAGGATGGTCAATAAGCTGGAACGAACGGTAAAAATAGAGAAAAAGGGTGAGTCATCACCAAACCCTAACGATAACAAGGAACATAAACCATGAAAAGGGGGAACATGAGCTGAGTGACTTACGTGGAGTAGGAGCCGATGTGAGTTAGCTCGAAGAAGACCTAAAGCAAACCCTAGCAGAGCGTTCTGTGAGAGGGAAGTAAGGTAACGACTGATTTTTTTTTGAAAGAGTGAAAGTGGAAACGTTAGGGTAGACTAGGGTTCAACTTTATACTTTGGGCCAGCTCTTAGGCCCATCAAATTTCGGGGCAACCCTTCTTGTTAAAGGCATAAAAGAATAGGGCATTACCGTCCTTCTAACCAAATTTTGTTAAGTTTATTCGATGTTTCAAACACATTTTATGATATTATTGAATTGTTTACACTTTTTCGCACATTTTTACTCTAATATTAACTTAAATATTATCATAAAACACATTTTTACTCTAATATTAACTTAAATATTATCATAAAACATATTTGAAATGTCAAATAAATTTAAAAAATTAAATTCATATATTTTTAAATATAAAAAAATAAGTTAATCAAAATTTTGAAGAAAAACTAATATAAAATTTTACGATAAAAAAAAAATTTAACCCTTAAAAAAATAAAATACTGGTACACATATCCTCGAATTATTGCTCTCAGTATAACACAGTTTTGTTGTCGTCACAAATGCTCTGCGCGCGGGTCTGAAGGCTTCATAACGGTGGAGCGTGTGTCGTGGCGTCACCATGGCCAATCTTTTTCTATCTCCCAACTCCTATTCTCCCACTCTAATTCAAAACCGTAACCTCTCTTCTATTAAAATCAAAATCAATCGACGCCACTATCCTTTCCGAACCCTACAACATCATTACATCCGCTTGGTTTGTGCATTAAAGGAAGATTCCAACCCTGAAACTGTCCAAGGTACCCTCCTCTATCTCTCTGCTAAGCTAATTCACTTGTCAGATAATTTAATTTTTACTGTTAAATTTTTCATCAGATGGCGAGGTGAAAAATTTAGGAGTCAAAGTTGCGCTGTCCATGTTGAGATTCTATAAGAGTAACTCTTTTTCTTTCATCATTTCAATTATAATTTTGCAGTGATTATATATTGTATTTTATGTGCCTTTTCATTCTTTGTTGATGAAGTTGGCGTTTGGTTGGTTTTTATTTTTATTTTTATTTTTTATTTATGTAAATCTGGATAGATGATAAAAAAAGAGGAGTGGAGATGATTGCAATGAAATAGATTAGGTTTAATTAAGTTGTAAGTAGCTTTTATTTTAGGTATGTTGAATTAAATGTTTAATATTTTTTTTTTTGGTTTATTAAGTATTCAAAAGTTTTATACTTTTTAACTGAATTTCTGTCGTAAAATTTTAATTGTTAAATTTGTGATATGATTTAGTTGTTATTTCTTTATTTATAATTTGATAAAATAGTATACATGATAATTAAGTAAGATAAAATAACAATTAATTAATTTAATTAAAAAATAGTCATTCAATTAAGAAAAAAATAGACAGTAGTGATTTGGATTGAAAAATTATAAAATGTCTTAATACTCAATTAATCTCAAAAGTTTATTAAAACCTCAAGTAAAACATATTTAAATTTTGTATGAATTTAAAACTTAATTAGATAATAAATTAAAAGTTCCATTTTATTGTATGGATATTTCCTAATAGAATGAAATTAAGATTTCATTCCTTGAAAAAGGAAAAGGACAAAATGAATTATAAGCATCAATAAGCGCAGCCCTACACTTCCTTTAAGGTTAATAATAGTCTCTCAAATTAATATTACTATTCCAGAATCACTTTTATCAATAATTTATTTAATGATTTAGTTTATATTTTTTATTATATATTGAAATATAAAAAATTCATTAATTAAAAAAAGTCTAGTAAGTGTAACACAATATAAAATATTTGTTATAAATTTAAAACAGCGATTTATATGTTTAAAACATTTTTTTTACTTTAATTTTCAATTAATTATAATTATAATATAAACTATATTAACTTTTTTATTTTGTAAAAATTGGTCCTATTGATTAGAGGACTTTTATAAAGCATAACCGTGAAAGCACATGATAGCCTTCTTTGGTTTTTAAAAAGCCATTCAAGTTTCAACCCAAGATAGTTAAAAAAGCTTAACCAAAAGTATTTTTATAAAGGCAACTCAAGTACTTAACCGTATTCTACAAGTGGAGCTGTATCCGACAATAGCCGGATGTATCCTATGTATGGCTATTATATGTGATAGTTTTCTTCATAAAATACAACAATAATAAGTCATGAGCCACCACCTCACATGACATTATTTCCATTCTAGACAACAAGGTTTATGGATCTTCTTTATTATTAAAGTGTTTAACTTTTTCATCTTTATCCAATGTGGTATTTATATTTATATTTGGATTTTCAACAATATATACAGCGTCTTGTTTGGTAGAATAATATTTGAATAAATGCTTGATTAAGCTTAGTTTACCCAAACATGCTATTGTTCATATGTGCAGGGGAAATTTCACCAATTTTGCCTAAGAGCTGTCGCTATGTTCCTACATGCAGTGAATATTCCATGGAGGCTTATAAGCGATATGGAGTAGTGAAGGGTACAGTTTTGACTGCGTGGCGTCTCTGTCGATGCAATCCCCTTGGTAAGTATTGACCAATTACTTTGATAGCTGTTGTGCATACTTATTAATTTTGTTCTGGTTTTAAGTTACATAATTGGTTTTAAATGTGCCGCAAGATAATTCGTTATGTGTTTAGGTGGGCATGGTTATGATCCACCTAGATGGTTTGGTGAGCCTCGTCTACCGGAAGATGTTGACGACTGATTGACATGAATGGCTGATTTTAAGGTGCTCATCACTGCTGACTAAACATTTTAAAGCTTTTTCTGGACTTGCATGTGCCTTTTCTCGACTTTCTTTGTACTAATGCAAAACAACCCCTGTTCTTACCACATCAGAGAAATCGAACATCTTTGTACACCCAAAGAGAAAACAGTGCTGAAGCAAAGAGATTTCTGCACATTGAATACCGTAGATTTGTACTTTATGAAGTATGTTTTTTTAAATCCAACATGGGGGTATACATCTGCATAAGGAATGTGTTAGATTTGTTATGTCAGTGATAATGAGACTCATAGTTGGTGTAGATTATATGTTTTATATATGAGGAATGCCAGTGACAAGTATATTCTCACTTTCCTTTTAACATGGTATCTATTATTAGGTGGAACCTCATGCTCGCCACCGCTAAAAGTACTTGAGTTAGTTCACTATCTACTAGTGTCCACGAAGAATTTCACCTATGATGCTTGGTTGTTTTGGGTTGGGAATTTTTTAAATCTTTCATATTATATACTATTCAGAACAGAGGATTCAATTATAAGTTAGTGTTGGGAATAGTTTAATTGTGAGTCAAAGTCCCACATTGGATAGAATAGACATAGTTAAACACTATATAAGAATAAAGACCCATAACAATATTGCCTTAAGATTTTGGGGTTAAAAGTAGTGTCAAAGGTCTTATATGTGTAAGACTAATGTCATATAACCATATAAAACCACAATCTCTCGATGACTATAACTATAACCAAAACATATGATGAAATATATAACATATTATCATATTTCGATCTTGTGTTTACCAAAGAAGAGCCTTCTGTTTTAGAAAAACAGGATCATAACTGATAAATTGAAGTGTTATTTTTTTGTATGTATGCTTTCCCTGATGGCAAGCATATGGTCAAATATTCCATAGTCTATAATTAACGTTTCTTTGTTTTTTGTTCTCTCTGGGTTAAACATTTATTAGCTTAAATATATATTTTTTTCATTTAACAAAGGAGTTGATAATGCATCTCAGCTCAGTTAACTATTATAACATTAACTTCATCTCTCTAATGATATAATCACTATTTTCAAATGTGATTATTCTCACTAATTATATTTTTACATGTTTATATGTCTTATATATTATGATTTTTTAAATATTTATGAATCCTCTGTCATGATTTATTATGACGATACTACGTAATTTGGATCGTGATTCAACTATCATGAGAAACATAACAAGTGGTGATGTTGTGGAAGTCTTTATTCAGGTATTCTAGACTTGTAATTGGTAATTGAGAATTCTATGCTCTCCACTGTATCGGTTATTTACGTCATTTAATGTGCTTCTGTCCCTGGTTCCTTGTTTATTACTAACACTGTTTTCAATTGAACTTATAGAAAGAAAATAGAAAAGACTATGTGAATTTGTAGGACTCTTCTGGGAATAGTTGAGTCCCAATATGTTATAGGGTTACCAATTTTCAATGAATAACTGATGTACATATAAAATATACTTGAATTTGTTTTGCTTATAGAAAAAGTGCGAAAGAAATTAGAATATATTATTTACGTCATTTAATGTGTTTCAGTCCCTGGTTCCTTGTTTATTACTAACACTGTTTTCAATTGAACTTATAGAAAGAAAATAGAAAAGACTATGTGAATTTGTAGGACTCTTCTGGGAATAGTTGAGTCCCAATATGTTATAGGGTTACCAATTTTCAATGAATAACTGATTACATATAAAATATACTTGAATTTGTTTTGCTAATAGAAAAAGTACGAGAGAAATTAGAATATATATATATATATATATATATGCTGTGTTTAAAGTTGTGAGAGGATAAAGTTTGAAAGGATCATAAATCACTATGTATAAAGGCATCAGGGTATTGACATATTATTGGCAGAACAGGTTCTTTAAGGGAAGATTGAACGAAACTAGCTTATAGAAAGCTAGACTACACCAGACAGACTATTTAGTGAACAAAAAACTAGAATAATATAATGACAGAATTATTGATTTGTCCACTAATTATTTTAATTGATTCAATTTGATCTCCTTTTCTTTTTTCAATTTGGTCTTCTTTCTTTTTTCAATTTGGTCTTCATATTTTTTAAAATGATTCAATTAGTCCCTTTCATTATGTTTGAGTAAATGGCGTTTAGATAGTGATGACCTATCATCGTGGAACAAAAATGTGGCAGAAATGTTGAATTTGGAGGGCAATTAGAGTGGCTTCTACATTTGTGTGTTGTTTCTACATGCTAGAGTTATGTTAAAGGGTCATTCTTCTTCCTCTTGCTCATGTAATTTGTGGGGGATGTGAAATCAAAGCTTTGCCTTTCATAGTGGTGGCTCTTGGGGGTTGGGTGAAACATCCACTTGTAACTGTAGAGAGCTTGCTATGTTGAGAACAACTAGAACTGCTAGGAATGGTGTGACAATTTTGGGGTTGTCCTAACTACAATATTAGGCCATGGAGTTTTTTATGATTAGTTTTTGTTAGGGTTGTATCTAACTACAAAGTTATGTTTTCATCTTATTGTTGTGAATAATAGAGTGGAAGTGAAGCTTTGATTGGGTGTAATTATCTCAAATGGTGCATTGAAGATGGTGATGACAAAATGGATGCTACTATTATGAGGCAAAGAAGGAATATATATAATCTAGAGAAAGAAGTTAAGGTATGGAGAAAGTGGGTGAAGTTGTTAATATGGTTGGTTTGTTTGTTAGGTGTAGTTAACATGGTTGTAGTCTCTTTGTTGATGAAAATTCCATGATTAGGTGTATTGAGTATGGTATGTAGATTAGGTGTTCATGGTTGTAGGATTTCACTTTATGTGAAGGGAAGGTTGAGTTGTATTATGTAATGTTATGAAATGAATGAAAATTTTTAGTTATTGAAAAGTTTGAGTTATTGACATTTGCCAAATTTGTGTATTAATTTTTTGCTATTTTGGAATACAAATTTAGTAGTGTGGGATATGCTTCAAATTAATTGATAACACAATATTATATAGAGAGAACATTGTACTTGATGTTTATTTCACAAAAGACATATACAGAGAACATTGTTTTGGATGTTTAAACTTAAAAGATGAAAAAAGACGTACAAGTCATACACAACAAAAAACTGCATAATACATAAGAAAGATGCAAAACAAGAAGTACAACATCAAAACATGCATAATTAAAGTCATGGTTTCCAAACACATCCTCTCATGTGTTGAAGTTTCTGCCTTGTTTTGGGTCTGCCTCGTGTTGCCTGGGATGCTTCAGCTGCCTGAGTTGTCTGTATTGGTGGCTGACTGGTTTGTGGTGGTTGTTAGTATGATGCTCTAGGTGGCTACCTTGTTTGTGGTGCTGACTAGTTTGTTGCTTCACTTGTATGAGGTAATTCTGCCTGGTATGCTGCTTGAGCCAAGTTAGTTGTAGGTGTTGGTTATGATTGAGTTGGGGCAAGTTTGTGTCTGGTGGCCAAGTTCTTTAGATATGTCACATTTTTTTTTGTAGGCCATATGTTGTTACGTATGCCACATGTTTTTCATTCTTCTTCAACTCCCAAGCTTCAAGTTCTCTTTTCTTTTTCAGTCTTCCAAGTATAATTCTTTTAGATGGAGGCAAAATATTATGAAATTCTGTAACATCCCATAGTTGGTCACCATTGGTAGGGTATATGATTGATTGGTAAGTCTCTTCATATGTTGAGATTCTAAAATAAACTGGGATGAGATCTTCTTCATTTAAATTCATAAATTTCATTGAAGCAAACGAGTGACAACATGGTCATGTGATGCTCCATTTTCTGCAATTGCAGTCTCTATTATCTAAGTCTCTGCTATCTAAGTTCACAACAAACTTCTCCCTTCCGATAGTTGTCCATATTTCACTTTAAAATAAAATCCATTGAAACCAATTATAGGGTGACAAGAGAAAAACTATTTTTGTTGCTTTCAAACACAAAATCTCATGAAATATGTTCCCCCTTCATTTGTATCAACCTTAACATTTTCGATAGATCTTGGATTTAATCTAATAGTCTCATGGGCATAATCATATATTCGTCTAAATTGATTTTTAAAAGAACCTTCAAGGTGCTTATTGGCCAATGTCTTTACTCTACATGCCATTGACTTACTGATAACAACATTTCACTTCCTGGCTATTTTGTTACAAATGTCCATTATCCTTATACTTAGATTATCTCTTGTGTTCTTTAACTATCCACTTAACCAGTTAACATGTCAATAGCAATGCCTACAAAAAGAACACAAATTAAACCTAATACCCCAAAACAAACACTAAAATGTAATCCTCTTTTAGAGGGGACCACCCACTGCATACACAATCGACAATGTACCCGACACTACAAATTCAAATGAATCCACTAACAAATCAAATAAAATACAACACCAATTTATTTTTCCACACAGTTAATCAATATTAAACCCCAAAATGATACCCACAAACCTACGATTTGAAACCGACAAGGAAATTAACAGTTAAAACTCACCTTTGACGAATGCGATAAGTTCTTCTTCTCCAATTAACGAATGTAATAGCTTCTTCTTCTCCAATGAACGAATGCGAATACGATAGCTTCTTATCCAATGAACAAATTAACACTCCAATGACCGAATGTGATAGCTTGTTCTTCTTCAACAATGGAAGAACGAATCCCAAGTTCTTGCCCCAAATTTAGGTGTCGAATTTCAACCAAACAAAGGCCTTTTTTTTTTTTTATTCATTTTCAACCTCAATAAATTTTTTCTACCAAAAGTTCACATTAGTAGACATATAACAAAGCCACATTTCACCCTGTTGCCGCTTAGTCACTCCGGCTCACTTCGCCGTTTTGAAAATTTTAGTATTGTAAACATTTAGGACTAAATTGAATCTTTTAAAAAATGAGGATCAAATTAAATATAAAAATAATTAAAAGATCAAATTGAACCAACTAAAGAAATTAGAATACTAAATTAATAATTATACCTAATATAATACATGTTTATACTCATTCATTATTTGAGTACAAATTATTTATAGGTTATGTATAAATTTGATTTATGAAAACTTTTTATTAAAAATATTGATATAATTATAATTTTTTTTTGAAAACACTAATTATTTATTGTAACGTTCCAAATAAATAGATAAAACCCATCTAATAAAACGCCAGATACAAAATATCCAGAGCGTACGAAGATTTGGAATATGAAGTACTCCGTACCCCAACATATCCATAAAACATAAAAGAGGTCCCACATGGCCTAAAACAAAAAAAAAACACTAATGAACTAATAGAACGAGGTCTTGTACAGATAAGAAAAACATAGCAAATAAATTCTTCAGCGATGGGCCCCACAGTGGGCACAATACCCGTCCGGTCCATCAAGCTGTATCATTTTTATCATCATTACCATTGCCAGATGTTCTTCTATTTGCTCACATCAATAAAATTGATGATCATCGCAATAAGAGAAGAGCCACATACAAGACAACCAAACAAGCAAACAGGGTAAGCTAGTGTAAAGAAAACTTATATCACAACCGTCAGCATGTAATCTCAAGTCAAACATGAATAGCAGACATTCACACGTGGATTACCAAAATCATTTAAGACTCCCAAGACTTGACTATCCGGATGCGCATAATGAGGCACCACCACGTGGCAGTGGAATTATGTATTATCAATGAGGCGTCACCACGAGGCCTTCGCGGAATTATACCCTTACAAGAGGCACCACCACGTGGCCTTCGTGGAATTACGTCCTGGCCTTGAGGCACCACCACGATACTCGCGTGGAATTACGTCCTTATGTTGAGGCACCACCAGGGATTCCCCTTAAGAGGACCATGGAATTACGTCCAACAGATGAGGCGCCACCAAGAGCTCTCACCACAAGAGTCATGGAATTACGCCCTACCCACACTTTATACATGTTCCACCCACCAAATCAGGAAATCCCCATAACGCTAATATCATGCATAAGCAACAAATCATACAACTCATGCTTTCCAATTCATACCCAATAAGGTAACATACCATTTCCATCTCAAACTCATAGATTAATCATGGCAACATCCCGCAAGCCTTTTAGTAAAGCATTTAGATCAGACAAGCAAGCCACACATCAATGAACCATTCCACAATAGCACCAAAACCTGCCCGCAGTCTCGCTCAAGCTAACAGGCCTCGCTCAGGCGAGAGAGGCCCTCTCGCTCAGGCGAAACCCTTCTCGCCTAGGCGAGAGCGCGAAAGAGAAACAGTGGGTTCTACGATGTCTCGCTCAAGCGAGCCCCTTCTCGCCTAAACGAGACTGCACCTCGCTAAAAAAGAAACCAAGTCGCTTGAGCGACCATTCGTACAGAAATGCTTGGGCGAGCCTCTGTTAGTCTCGCCTAGGCGAGGCATGCTCGCTTGGGTGAGAAAACCAGTGTCTGCCACTGTTTATCCACACAATAGTCATGCAAACATCAAACCCAAAGGCCACAACGACATTTTCATCAAATCACAGTAGCATGCAGTCCACAAAATCATACAATAATATTAGAGCAAGCTAAAAACGACTTAGACACACGGACCCTAGCTTCCCTTACCTGGAAAGGGCTTATACGGGACCTCGACACCAACTACGGAGTGCAACAGTTCAAGAAGCAGTCTCAGAAACTGGAAGAACAACGGGGCAAAGAAAGAACAAAGTTATTATGGAACCCTAGAAGGAAGAACACGAAAATAAGCTTCAGGGAGTACAGGTACGAGCTTGAGAAACACTTACATGGAGCGAAAAACAAAGCTGAGCTCGAGAAATCTTTGGCCAAGATCGGAGTCAAGCCTTAACAGAGCGTTATGAAAGGAAGGGGGCATCGCTTAAGGTTCTGTTTTGCAAGAATGAATCAGAATTGGAAACCCTAGCAGCTTTAGCACCCTATGGGCCAGCCCTTAGGCCCAACGGATTAAGGTCAGCCCTTAAACATTAGGACAGAAATAAAACTGGGCCATACATTTATCCGTCTACAAAATATATATACATATATATATATATATATATATATATATATATATATATATATTAACACGGTGGTATATTGTAAATTCGGTTATTCGCCTTTTTCCTTGGACCATAGCCTCTTCCTTTTATCGGGTAGTGTAATAAACCGTGACTTCTCAAACACATACATTCATACATTAGCATGGTCTCAATTCATTGCAATGGAATATAGAACTTTTTCTCAACTAACACGGTCTTTGCCATTTTCAAAGATTAGATAGCAATATGATTATTAAAATGTCAACTTGTCTAACAATAATCTATATGCACCATCCAAACAGATACAGGTCATAATAGAGCATATTGATATTTATTCAAGTTCATTGAATAAAAAAAAAATATTTACTCTTACTTGATCGCTTGTGAATATATGATGCATTCTCTTGTTGAAGCAACATAATGATAGATAGTAGAACTTATTAATCCTTGGTTGCCTTTCCTTAAAATTTATACGAGAACATTTCCAAAATTTAAAAATATAATTGATCCTTAAATTTATAAAATTCTAAAGAAGTGCATTAATTAATTATATACGTTGTCTTTCTTATAGCAATTTAAATAAATCACCTTTTCATTTTATTATAAGAACACAGTTTCCCTCTGTTTAAGAAGAATTAACTAAACTTAGGATAATAAAGAAAGTTAGTTAATTTTATTTATAAAAATATTTATAAAGTGCCTGTATAATTTGGGCCGGGTAGGTAAAAAAGTATTTGAAAATATAATTTCAATTAAATATAAAACATATTTTTGAAAATAGATAAAGATAGTTAAAATGTTTTTTTATTTGAGTTTCACAATGGTCGAGTTTGAGAAAAACATGCATTAATTAAATTACAATAACTTTTTCTTTATGCTTTGAAGTAAATGGAAAGAAGAAAACAAAAGACATAACCCGATTAACTAAAAAGTACAAAAGATTACAAGAACATACGTTAATGCTTTGATCAAAAGAAAACAAATGACCAAACTTAACCAATTATCCAGTACTGTAACCACTAAAACAAAAGATGGGAAACTTCTCCTCTTAGTTCTTTATTTCAGCATTTTTCAACGTAGATTTAACTAAATTTATCACAAAATTCAGAACTAAAAATTGTGATTGATCCTCAAATTTATTGATGATAATTGAAAGGGTGATTCTTGCATGTTCTCAAACTACAAGTGATGTTTCCACCGCAAGCTTCTGAGTCCCAGGGCATGCAATAACTTGTGCCTTTATTTCAGTTTCCCATAGTTCAGGCACTGTCTCCCTAAGCTTGTGAATGCTTTCCATGGCATAATCAGCACCTTTAACTCTCTGGGATTTACCAACCTGGAGGATGTACCAATCAATCACATTTTAGAGCCTCAAACAAATACTTAAATCTTAACCAAACTTCCTCTTACAATCTTTTATATTATCACACTTTCATTTCTTTTAATTAACAATCTTTAATATCTCTCTTGTAAATTAAATGTAAAATACATAAAAATAGGTGTTTTTATAATCTTTTAGTGTTTCTTAAACCCCAAAACTTAATAAATATACCAACTTGATGCTAACATTTGCTTTGTTGCTTCTTTGAATCAAAAGGGGGTAATATGTTAATTCAAAAAGTAATACATAATTGTAGAACCAAATTGGTTTTCCTATGTGAAAATGGTCATTCTTTTTGGAAGGTGCCAATATATCAATTGGGACAAAATTTTAAATTACCAAAAACTTGTCTAATAAAAAAAATTAAAAATAATGTTCCTACCACACTTATAAAGCGACAATTAATTCCTTAAAATTAGTGAATTTCTACTACATAGCAATGTTACCAACAATGACATACCAGCAGAGTGTGAAGACCCACTCGTTTTCCAGCTTGTATGTTGCGGACACTATCCTCGAAGAACAACTGAATGTGGCAAAGAATGTATCAAATGTAAATCCAACCTTGAAAACTTTAAGAAAAAAAGTTCTTGAACACCACAAAGTTTATCAACAATACTTAATTTATATTTATAAAAATAAAAGTGATTGATTTATATCTAATACTATAAGAAGTTAAATAAGTCACTCCATAAACATAAGCAGAAACAAGAAAAGTTTAAAGCTCTTTTGGATACCAATTTGTCTCTTTTCTTTTTCGATTGGTGCGTTTATTATCAATTGCACATTTTCTGCAAATCCTACTTTTGACAGAACATAAAACCAAATTATAATATATAAGTAATTGCAGGTATAATCTTAAAAAAAATTCACTTTTCTACATATTAGTAGAGTCATGATAAAGTCTATTTTATTGTTTAACATAATGATATAAAAAAAACTATGATAGTATAAAATATGTTTTGATTTGACATTATAGAGATACGGACAGCTATTTTTTTTTTTCCTAAAAGAGATAATAAAATCAAAATGTGAGATGTGACTAATAAACATTAAAGCAGTAATTGTTGTGAAAGTTAACAGAATTGTGGTTGATTTTCTTACTGTTCTTTTTGGGTTAATGTTGGCTTTCTTGAGAGCCAATTGAATGGCATGTTCTGATGGTTTGCAGATAACTGGTGTAGTTGGAAGGAGTGCAGTGGGATCAGGTTGAGCAAAATGTTGTATGATGTCAAAGATTTGTGAGCATTTTAGAGCAGTTTTTGGTGTTGAATCAGTGTCCTTTGAACCTTTCTTCTCTTCATCATCATACACACTGCCTTTTTCGATGGGATTCAGGCTCTCAAAGCATATCATTCCTTCAAAACAATCTTCCAATCCAAGTCTTTTCAGTGCCTTAATCGTATGGACTTTGTCTGAGTTTGTAAAAATCTATTCACAAAAACAAACTATTCATTAAGACAAAAAACAAAACCTGTGATCATTTTAGAAACTTTTAAAATATAACTTGAAAAAATTTAGAATGTTGTAAGAAGATTTTTTGAAATATTTTCCCTCAACTTAAAACTTAAATTTTATTCAATTAACCCTTTAAAAAAATAAGAAAAATGAGAGAAGTTTGGAAAAAGCTCAAATGCTAATAAACCCTTTAAAACAACTAATTAAAAAATTAGAGATTTGAATATTGCAGGAAATATTGCCCAACATAACATTATTGTTGGAATCCCATCACCAACTTAAAAGTATAGTTTGAGTGTTGCATGACATGGATGATAACATTTAAATATTCTGAGAAGTTATATTATATGGATATATATATATATATATATATATATATATATATATATATATATATATATATAAAAGATATTTTCTTGATATAAAGAAAATATAGTGTGTCATCAATAATATAATAATATATATTAATATTTCAAATAAATGCATATTTTTTAATGTCATAAAGATGTTTACGTTTCTTTTTGCAATTTTATACATCTGCTTTCATTTTTGTTATAAATAACTTACAAGCTTCCTATAAGGAAGGCTCAGCAGAAGATTCCTCAGAACTGGATCTGGCTTTAAGTTCTCATAAGGCAATTTTCCATGAACAAAACTGTCAACAAAATTTCAAGAGTCAAATATCACCATTTCAGAGTAAACACACTCATTAACCATTTCAAAGTGATGGTGTGAAAAGAAAGATGAAACAGTACCTGTAATATTCTTCATAATCAAAGTCATATCCAATTGCCTGAATAGAAAAAGAGATGCATGACAAAAAATAAATTAGCAGTATTCTCAGAATTTAACAACTAATTAAACTTATTTAACAGAAAGTGATAAGTAAACAAAAGGAGGAAATCACACCCTTAAACCAGCAAGAGTAGTTCCATAGTTACTATAAAGGAGGTTGGTCATTTCATCAGTTTTACTAGCTTCTATGCCAAGTTTCTCCACCATGTAGTCTAAAAATCAAAGTTTTCATCATGTCAGTACTAATAATGAAACTACTATAACAGTGTCGCACAATCACTCACCCCTGATATTTTGGTGAGTTGCATTTGCAAGACCAGAATTGAGAGGATACAAAGTATCATCTAAATCTGCAAAATAATAATAATAATCACTCAGCATGCACAAATGTGAAAATTTTCTGGATAGTGTTCTGATTACAAAGCTTATCATCTGAGAAATAAGAGTTGATTCGGTGGATTTAGAATGAAGACAGGAGAGATTGTAGGTTCAGTTTCTCTACTAACAACTAACATGTACTGATAAAAGAAAAAAGAAAAAAAAAAAGCTTACCAAATAGAAGACAATCATATTTTGGCCTTGCAGTCTGTTGTTGTGTGAAGCTGTTATCATTCTCCATTTCCATAGGAAAACCAGATCCTTACACATTAAACAGAAAACAACATATAATAATTAAGTTTCATGAACAATGGAAGCCACATATAAAAATAAACATAAAAATAAAAAATATTAACACTTCCTGCAATGAATACAGGACAAACCACATATAAGAAACTTGAAGGAATTTCTAAACAATAAAACTTATGGTTTTACATTAAAATCCCAACATTGTCTTCATGAACAAACATAAAAACAGATAAAAACATAAAAACAGCTTATACAGGTGTAAATCCTGCATCTCTATTACTGAATCAAGAGAAAACACAGCATGCGAGCGATTTATATGCAGAAAAGATCACATTAGATTTACAAACTATTCTGCTATCTATCTGAGATAGCTTCAGCAGATAATGGAAACTCTCTTCAAATGAAAAATACTTTTGCAACAAACTGAGCCAACCTTTCCTCTCCGCTAGCTAGCTTTAACTTTGTTCTCTCAAATTGGAGAACTAACTAAAACTGTAACAAAATGTGAAACCTCAAACTCAATCCTCTCTCACACTCTCATTGTTTGCATTTTCCTTTTCAGACTTGCTAGAATTATATAAGCCTTCAGGTTCATGAGAAATTTTGTCAATGTTCTCTCTCTGTTCATGTTTTTTTCCCATAAGTAACATGCATTGGTTGCACTGGATCTATAGGAAGACACGTGGTCTAAGTTCTTCTTATGTACATTAATATGTATATGCCACTTCACCATTTTCCTTCATGGCGTTTTCATCTCTTCCAAATTCCTTAAAACTTGCAATTGAGTTTCCCAATATATCATTGTGCTTTAATAAATGTTGCATCAAAAGTCGCATTATACTGACATGGGTTTTAGCCTACTTATAATTATTAAAAAAAAATGGATATTTGTTTTTGTTTGTAACTTACAATACAGGACACTCCATTTTCCCAGTTTTCATATTTTTTGTTTTATCTACATTAAGATGCAGGAAACTATAATCTCCTGAAATTTAAAGATTGTGAAATTTATATTTTTCATGGCTGTGCCAATTAATGTACTATTGAATGTGGCCTTTCATCATAATGAACAAAATCAACAATTAAGTTCATAAGTATAGACAATTAAGAGCTATATAACCCAAACTATGAAAAATTCAAAAATATTTTTCTGTAAATAAATCTGTTTAGACAAAAGTGCAAAAACTCTTTGTAAGGCATACTTCCTTACTCATTATCATTAAGGTGTTCTTGGAACAAAAAGCAATGAAAAATAGAAAAAACAAATAATTTATCCAGAAAAAAGATAATTTTCCTAAAAGAAGATTATTCAGTATAATTGATAAAATAAAAGTTTAATTAAAAAAGTTTATACAAAGTAAACAATCATAAATACCCTATCATTGTCAATTGATAATGTATTGGATTTTCTAACTATTCTTTTATTTAAATTTTGTTACATTTTACATTTTATATTTATTTTGATTAAAAATTTAAAAGTATGTAAAAGCATTTTTATCTAGAAAGTTATTTATAAAAAATTAGAAGTGTTTTTTACCATACAATTATATTCATGATTTTTAAAGAAAAATTAAAACATTTTATGAATAACTTTTATTTTAATTTCATTATAATATTATTTTAATGAAATTTTAGTAGTGATTCTATAATATACTTATAACATAATAAAATTTTAATTAAAAAATTATTTTATTATACAACTCTTTATAACTTTAATGTACATTTTAGTAATATTTTTAATTAATTTTATTATAATTATAAATTTTTTAATTTTATTTTTATCTTTCATGATCATAAAAAGTGGAGACAGGCACATGCCTCTTCACAATATTTATAAATAAGTGAGCAATTATAAGATTGAAACATATTTATATATTTTTTTAAGATTTGGCTGTGCATTAAAATTATAATGCAGTTCAATTGCTTATAGTGACCTTAAATATTAATTTTCATTTTGCAACAATACTAATAAGCTGAAACTATTTGCAATTAAATTTTTGTAAAGTATTTTTTTATACCTAACAGTATGCGTATGTTTAGTAGAGTGATAAACAATTTCAAAGAAAAAGAAAAGTGAACTTGGAAAAGACATTTAAAGATATCGATATAGCTGTCCGAGATATCCAGAGTTGATTCTTGTTAATGTTATTTATTAAAATATTTTTTTTATTTTATAAATATTTTCTTTACATCTTTTAGACTATCCTAAATATTTTTTTTTTGTAACAGTTTTTCTTTGTTTTCGTATCTTTTTATACGAAGAATCCTGTGTTAGGAAAGAGGGAAACCATTTGCAGTTGTACAGGGTCATGCACTGGTAGCAGATTACTCTCCACGTGAAACAGCAATACAGGATTGTGGTCCAGCATTTCTCAGTAAATGTGAAAGCTGCTTTAAATGGTTATAGATGCAATCAATTATGTTAGTTTTAAATTTTTTGTCAAATTTGACTTTAAGTTTTTAATTTATAAAGATTTATTTTTTAAACTTTAAATATCTAATTTCTGAAATTTATTGTTTAGGGAATAAAAGTGAATTTAGAAAGATTATTTTAGTGATACTAAGGTAAATAGCCAAGAAAAAAAAAACTAACATTGGTAGTAAGGCCCGTTTCATTTTGTCCCTTTTATTTTAAGGGTTGTCCCAATCTTTTGGGCCTAAAAGGTTGGCCCAAAGAGGAAGGGTCAGACCTAACTTACCAACTCTAACCTTGTGCTCATTTTGGTAACACAGAACTTTCACAATCCTTAGAGCGGCTGCTGTTTTTCCTCTGCTAGGGTTTACTCCTAACCCTAAACCAGTGAGCTCAGTTACGTTTCCTAGCCTTATGTAAGTGCTCTACACCTCAGGTCTTGTTTTCCTTCCACTTTTATGTTTGTACTTCCAGTAGGGGTTCGTCGTAGGCTTACGTATACTCTTCCGCATCTGTCCCGCAGCTCAGTAATCTGCCGCTGGAGCTTCGCGTTCCGCTGTTGGAGACGCACCCCGCTCTTAGCCCTTTTTCAGGTACAGGAAGTTAGGGTTTCGGGTTTAAGTTGATTTTTGGTCTGTTCTTGAGTTTGCTTGATGTTGTATGGTGAAATCATTGTTTTTGGTGCGTGGAATACCCTGTATGGTTGTTTGGATCGGAATGTACATCTGTTGCGGGAGAAACCAGGGTGAGAACTGGTAATCTCGCCCAGGTGATTCGGATTCGCCTAGGCGAGTCTGGCGGAGGCTCGCCCAAACCGTTTTCGCGAAAAGTCGCCTAGACGACCTGCTCGTTATTTTGAGCGAGCGAACCACTCGCCCAAGTGAGAGGGGTCTCGCCTAAGCGAGATCTCGCAGTGGTTCCTGGTTCCTGTTTTGAGCCCTCGCCTAGGCGGAGGGGGACTCGTCTGAGCGAGACTGTCTCGCCTGAGCGAGGCCCTCCCGCCTGAGCGAGGGG
>Ga0214545_1007048_pt1 | contig 19093 bp, 7 predicted proteins | sample CNSS4metaG_FD_160064 | JGI IMG/M metagenome (GOLD analysis project Ga0214545, IMG submission 160064) | Root nodule microbial communities from cowpea collected in UCLA plant growth center, Los Angeles, California, USA - CNSS4 | ecosystem: Host-associated > Plants > Roots > Nodule | place: USA...
ACAGTGGTTACTCGAATGCCAGAGCGAGTTCTCGCTCAGGCCAGGCTGGTTCGCCTAGACGAGAAGATGTCTCGCTCAGGCGACCCCAGCTCGCCTAGGCGAGACCTCGCGCAACACTCAGAGACAACCTCCTGATGCTTTCGCTTAGGCGAGGCCTAGGCGAAATTATCAAGTTTTCAGCATTGTTCTTCACATGCAAAGCTACGAAATTCAAGCCACCATCCAATTACACATCATCAGCAGTTCAAACATGAAATTAAGCTAAGAATCATCCCCTCCAAACATACCAAGCCCCTAATTACTCGAAAGTTTAGATAATAGTTAGCTTCCCTTACCTCTTTTGTTAAGATTTGAGCTTGGTGGGGTTGAAATGGGCACCAAGGAAGCAGAGGTCTCAAATTAACCTAGAGATTCAATAGCAAGACATAGAAAAGATGGAATCTTATAATTAAATCCAAACTCAGGGATGAGCAGATGAACTCTAGCGGAAAGTGAACCAAAACGGAAAATTGGAACCTACCGAGGAGGGTGGGAGCTGAGGGTTGAAGCACCAGAGGGTCCAGCTGAGTCTGATCCTCCAGAATCTGATCACAAAGAATATAGGGAACTGGTGAGGGAATTGAGTAACTGGTAAAAACAGGAGGGGAGAACTTGGAAGCAGAGAGGGAGAGTGAGAGTTGTGTTCTCTGATGGTTTTTGAGAGTGAGAAAGGTAGTTTTAATTTTAAGGGGTTTCACAAACTCTAAAAAAAAAAGTATAATTGTAGTCTTCGTAGGATATATATTTTCTCCAAAACTAAGAATGACGAGTTCTTGCACACTCAACATCATAAAACTATTATATAAATCATGTTTTTTTTTATCATAGGATAATATATGATTATCAAAATAGATTAAATAAAAAACCTCAATTATCATAGGATAATATATGATTATCAACTAGGATAATATACTTTATCACAAAGTTTAATTAAAAACCTCAATTATTTGAGGTAGTAAATATGTAAATAAAAAAAGAGAGACTAAAGTAAAAAATCATAAGAATCGTCATATTTTAACACTACTTATACAAAAAAAAAAAATAGTAAACAGAAATAGTCACCAAAAAAACATACCTTAAAAATATGTAAATAATAGTAAAGACTAGCACGTGAGACTTCATTTTTAAAAGAACATATAAAATCGTAGTAAAAAAAAATTGTGAATTCGTCAGCAATTGGGTTAATACTTCTTTATACTATAATTCCAAAACCAATCACAACATAATATTACTAAATTATACCAATCTTCAATCCTACACTCAAAATTCAACTTCCAGTTATTATTTTTATTTCAGTTTTTTTTGACATTTTTCTCTTTACATTAGATCTGATCGTGAACGTTTTCATATATAAAGTATTTTCAACTATGATATGAACACAAAGTTATAAAAATGACAACTACAATTTGTTTTATCAAAAATATAAAAAGACTTAATTAATACTCTCTTTTTTTTCTTGTTCGCTTTATACATTTTGAGACAATTTCTTAATTAATAAGAGTGGAAAAGTGGTCATTTGTCTTTGCATCGACATGTCAGTTTGTTAAATTTTAAGGAGTTGGATCGAAGTTTTTAATTTGATATACTCCATTTTAATTTATTTCATCCAATCTATTAAAGTAAGAGAGAAAGGAACACAATTGATCCGTCACTTCATTTTTTTCGATTAAAAATTAAAATTAAAATAATTTAAAAACTAATTTTTTTTATATTACTAAAAGAGGTAATACTTACGATAATCTATCTCATCCCGTCTATTTTTTTAAAACTAACGATAAACACATTGGCAGACCAATGAAGGGACAGGGGAGTCGTGGCCCTCCCAAACTTTTTTTGAATTTTTTTTAAAGTTATATAAAATTTGTTTTATTTTTTATTTTTTTAATTATGTATAAAAAATTTAATTTTTTGGAATTTTTTAATAATAAAAGTATATATTAAGAATTGATAAAAATTAAAATAGGTATCTTTTTATTTATTTTATAAAATATAACATTTAATGTTAATAAATAATAAAGCATAAAATTAAATTTAATAAAAAATAAACAAATTTATTAAGATATTTTTTATTTTTTCTCTACTGTTTTTTTAGTTTTTCACATATTGTACTCACTTTAGACTTTTACTTGTTTTGTTTTCTTTTGTTTATGAAGAAAAAAAAAAGAAACTTGAATACAAATTCATTATTTTGTGTTCTCATTTTTATATGCTTTATTCTATTAATGAAGAAAAAAGTAATTCTTTTTTTTCTCAATTGATAGTGAAATATTAGTTTAATAATTAATATTATTTTTTATCTTACGAGCATTTGGTATATTCATTTTTATAAATATAGAAGAAAAAACAATGTACTAAGTGTTTTTTAATAACTGGTTTTTAATTGTGACTTGATTATCATATATTTTTCTTTTATTAATTACATATCGCAATTTTTATTTAGATTATGATAAATTATCTTTTAGTATTTTTTTTAAAACATAAGTATATTGATGAAGAAATAAAAGAATAAATTAATTATTTAAAAGTGATAAAATGGAAGCTACCGAGGAAGAAAATAGACAAAATCAATCTTTGACAAAAATAGGAAGTCAATTACATCTACTTGATTGATTTTTTAATCCGTCTCGTGTTATTTTAACTCTTCTTGTTTCTACAACTATATCAGAAAGATAATTTTCTACAGTGAAAATTATCAAAATAAGATTGCAAAATAAAAAAGAAGATGAATTTTTTTGCTGATGATATGATTATTTATATTAAAAACAAAATATAACTAAAAATTTTAGTATTGATTCAATTATTATTGAGTTCAATAATCTTACGAATCCATAATTAAATATATAAATTTTAAGTGTATTTTGGCACCCCATAAATATTGAGCAAGTTCCGCCACTGGATAAACAAAATTAAGGTCTTGTTGACTAGTACCTTAAGAGTACTAATTAAGGTAATTAATTTGCATTGAATTCTATAAAAAATATATAGATAAGTGAAATATTAAATTAAATTTAACTTAATCATCATTAATATAATTTTATTTTATTTAAAAGACAGAAATGTCCATAATTGTTATACATGTGTGTTTCATATTTTATTTAACATTCATCAATAAAAGTTAAAAAATAATTAAATAATAAAATAACTATGTTTTAATGTTATTAAAAATTAAATATAATTAAATATAAAGAAGTTTAGGTTATTGTCTAAAACTTTAAAAGAATATTTTTATCTTTATAAAATTTGTTATATACATTTATATTATCTTAATTAATTTATTTAAGTATTTCAACTTTCAATGTAAAAATGAAGGAACAATGCAAATTAATTATCCTTATGTCTTTTGGGCAAGGATTAACATTCTCCATAAAATTAAAATACATGATAGTAATAGATTTCATTACTTCTAGGGTTTTTAATTTTCTTACAAACAATAGAAGAGTTGTTAAATTGTTGGTTGCATAGGTCATGGTCTCGTAAATATGAGTCAAGTCACCAATTTAATAGAAACAATACATTGAACATATTCATTCTATAATCTTCACAATCGTAATCACATATGACGTATATATTTCTAATATTTCTTTTTTGCAAATTGGAAACAGGAATTCACACGCACACAGATACACATAACATTTAATGGCACGAACACACCAAAATCATCAACTTGAAATTTTAAATAATCTCTGTACTTGATAGCCACGATTACGAAGTAGCCTCGAAGGGTCATTTCTTGAAGCAAGGACCCACACAAACACAAAAACACAACACAAGTCAAGTTGACATTTGAAAATTCCTAAAACGACAATTAACATAAGACGTGACATTTCTTCTAACCTCAATTATTGTCATTGATACTAACAAAACGATGCTTCCTCTCACCATCTTCGAAACCAACCCACTTCTTCATTTTCTTCAATCTTTTCCTACCTTTTTCACATTTATAATCCCCTCACTCCCATTTTCCACTCACCCAATTCAAATTCTTCACCTTTCCAACTTCACAACACCAAAACTTTTCTCCCTTTTTCCCTCACTTCAACACACCATGCAAACCTTTGAACCCAACAATTTCACCTTTTTCATCCCAAATATCACTGATTACTCACTACCCCAAGATCTTCAATTTCAAGCTCACATGACCAACAACAACAACAACACACCAATGAACCAAGTCTCATCTTCCTCCAAGCCTCCAAGATCCTCAAATCTCAGCAACCGCAAACCCTCTTTGAAAAACATCACAATCCCTTCCATATCTTCAGGTCTTGTGATTCCGACAACATCATCAACAACATCAATTACAACCTTGTATAACAGCAACAGTCAAGTTTCTTGTTCTTTGGATGATGCCAACAATAGCAGAGAGGATGATAAGCACTATAGAGGGGTTAGGAGAAGGCCTTGGGGGAAGTTTGCTGCAGAAATTCGGGACCCCAATAGAAAGGGTTCAAGGGTGTGGCTTGGAACCTTTGACACAGCCATAGAAGCTGCTAAGGCTTATGACAAAGCTGCTTTCAAGATGAGAGGGAGCAAAGCCATATTGAACTTCCCTTTGGAGGTTGGAGAGTCTGAAGAATCGGTTTCAATTATGAAGGTTGGTGTGAAGAGAGAAAGAGAGGAAGAAAGTGAAGGGAACGAGGAAAGTAATAATAACAATAAGGTTGTGAAGAAAGAAGAGTGCTCTCCCAAAGGGGTGTGCCCTTTGACTCCATCATGTTGGAAAGGGTTTTGGGACACTGATGTTATGGGAACCATCTTTAGTGTGCCTCCTTTGTCGCCGTTATCTCCATTAATGGTTGTTTGAAGTTATTTTCAATCCATGAAAGAAGAAAGTGGTGTGAAGAGAGAGATGATGCTGGTGATTATTATCCTCTCTGATTTGGTTTGGTTAATTTGACTGAACCATCGATGAAGATGATTATGGGTTTGTTTAGTGTAAATATAGGATAGTAGTATATGAAGCAAGATTTCTTTGTTTGTTAAACAAAATTTCATGCTTATCTTCTTCCTTCCCTTTTCTGTGTTCTTTGGTCAGAGATTGTACTGCACTATAAGCAATATTGAAATTTGTTTATTCGTTTATTGAAAGTTGAAAATGGCTGGTGAAATTTTTTATTGGATTTGAATTCTTTGGTGGTGAATCTTGTCTTATCTGTCCTTTTTCAATAAAATTATTTGCTTATCTAAACAAAAAGTTAAGTTCAAGTTTGAAAAGCAGAAAAAACTGGGATTACGATACTTTAACAATAATTGTTGTTTAACAAAGTTCGAGAAAGCTTTTTCAAATGCACACCAAATATTTTTTTTTTAAAATTATATCATATATTTCTTTCATCCATTAAAATGGTGTTACACATGAATATGTATATTGTAAAAAATTTGTCAAAAAAATTTTATTAAAAAATAATTTTCCTATAAAAATTTGATATATAATTTAGACTTAACTCAATTCTATAAGATTAATTAGTAAAATGAGGTTTATATATTTATTTATATATTATAAATTTTTTATTTCTAGTCGATTTAAAATCTTTAACAAACTTCTTAATATATATATATTGAGTGTTAGACTAAATATTAATAGATAGTCTGATAATAACTTACTATTGAATGTATGATAGGTCCAACAAACAATAAATCTTACTAGAATAGACCTTAAACCTAATTTTATATCAAGTTAAAATGTGTACTTTAAACATAACTTAATTCTACAAAATTAATTTATAACGTGATATTTGCACTCGATTATATAATATAAACTTGTCTAATCGAGGATTCCAACAATAAATTTTTGGTTGAGAAAGGTTTGAGAAAAATATGCCAAAATTAGAGAAAATAAATTTGGTGAGTTGAATCCTCTATCCAAGTTTAGTCTATTTATTTATATTTAGAAAATTGTGTGTATTTTATTTTATTACTAAGAACAAATGAATATTATAGTAGTTGTAAATTAATTTGTTGTAGTAATTAACTAATTATTTATTGTTTATGGGTAGAAACAATTTGTTGTTGTAAGGAAGGAATGATAGCAATAGGGCTTTACGAGAAAACTTGAACCTTTCATTTATTCTTTTGAACCTCTTTACCTATCCCTTGCCGGTTCTTGTTTGTCATCTTTATTGGCTAACTAAGAGACTAGTCCTCTTCCTGGCTTGAAAAGTCAGTAGGTGGGGTAAACATTATCAAGTGAAAAAAAAGAAAAAAAAGTGCTTGCTTAATCAACAAAGTAAATAGGAGAACTTTAGTCCAGGTGATGGTACAACGCTCCATATATCTATCCCATTTTAAATAGGGCTTCTTGCCCTTGCCTTACGAGGAAGAAAGAAATGAAGCAAGTCATATTATGTTTTAGTTCCAAAAGAAAGTCTGCCAGCGGACTAACCAATGCTCAAGTAAAGAAGGACTTCATTTCTCTATAAAACTTAAGAAGGTATGTAAGAACCCTTTTCTTTTTCAGAGTCTCATCCATGAGCGGTGGATAGAAGAGGTCTTTCTATCTACGACTCATTCTTGGTCTCGAAAACAATTCTTTGACTTGGTTCACTCCGTTGTAGACTCTATCGATCTTGGAATGGGTAGACGTACAAGCATCGGTCTGTATTCGTGTGGCTCTGTGAGCGAGAACTTCCGAAATGCAAGGCATATATAGCTTTCACTCAACTATGTGATACTAGTTGGTATCAACACAGAAAGGCTATAGCAAAAACTCTTATTTGTCATCAACATGATAGGACTTTACAAAGAATGTACTAATGTATCTTCTTTGTGAACTCCCTTTCTTCTAAAGACCTAACAGAGTTCATAGTTTGTCTAATTTGTTTTGGTGTGATCGACGAGAAATTTAAAGAGATCTAAAACAAACTTGAGAATACGACATTTTTTTATAGTTTTATTTAAAATTTATTTTCAAACTTCTTGAGAATAAAACAATTAGTACTAAACAAAATAGTATTTTTCTTAGAGGCCTAAAACAAAGAATTTACCTAATTAAACCTTAAGCCGGCTCTAATAAAAAGTAGTTATGATTTGGAATAAATTTCAACTAAGAGAATGTATTGATATAAAAGGACTTACACTTGAGGAAAAAAAATAGTTGTAAAACTAAGTGTGAAAATAAACTTCACATTAAATAAAAATGAAAAAAAGATAAACATAATAAAAAAAATTTACCCTAAATTTATGACCTAAATATTTAAAGTTAGACATTATTTCAATTTTAAGTAGTTTTCATTATTATTAAATCTTTCTAATATTATTTTGTTTAAAAGATCCATCATTATTCACCTTTTTTTTTTCATTCGATGGGAAAGATTTGTACATAAAGTTTGCTGACCTTGATATTTAATACCCAAAATTACGAGTCCTATTATATATGTGTTGCAGTTTCTAATCTAATATGTCTAATAATTCTGTGACGATGTTGTTCAATATTTTAGTTCTATTCATTTTTTTTTAAAATATCACTGAATAACAAGATTAATGTGTGTTTTTAGTTTATATTTTTTGTATTTAAGAATTATGTATATCTTGAGAAAATATTGATTATAAATTTTTTTATAGTATTTTATAATAATATATATAATTTTTTTTATAATAACACAAATTTTGTTAATTGATTATATACTGAATTTGGAAACTTATAATTTTTTAATATTTTTTTAATTATGTAAATTATTTATTTCATTATTAATCATTTTTTATTTTCAATTTACATTAGTTTTCATTAAAATTGAACTGAGAGTATTTTAATAATTCTCTATATTATCTAAAAATCACATCGATTAAACCTATTTCAAATTATCATTCATTTTCATTCTTTCTAATATCTTTTTGGAAGATGATATTTTAACTTATTTTCTTTGACCCACTTTTAATCCATTGTTTCAATCACCATTAGATCATTTTTTTTGATTTTTTTTAGTGATGTGATATGATAATTTAATGGTGATTGAAGTGGTGAGTTAAAAGTGAGTAAAAAAAAATGGGTTAAAGTATCATTATCGTATCTTTTGGCCAATCCAATTATGTCTTTTGTTTTCTTTAGTCCAATCCAAATGATAAAGTGGTCCGGCGTATGAACCTGCTATAATTTAATAGGTTGGATCGGTTTTCTTATATATAAAAGAACGAGCTATATAGATTTTTTTTTTCTTGGATAAAAATTATAATGAAAAATAATTTAACAAATTAACTTTTCATATTTTGTTATTTTAATTTTAAATCATTAACAACTATAAATTAAATTTTATCTATTAATTATAATAAAATTATTTACGATGTAAAGGTAATAGTTGTTTTAACTTATCACATTAAAGACATTAACTAATTGGTTAAATACACATACATTAAGATACACATGCACGATATATTAAAATAAAAATTATCATATCCATATTTTTAACTTAAATATGATAGATCAATCAAATTGATACATTTTATCAATTCTTTTTGTTATATATTGTTCAATTTTATTTTATTTTTTATTTTCCTTGGTGTATAACTTAGATTTACATTTAGATTCCTAATATATTTTTCCTTTATTTATAGTATAATTAACTTCTTATTGATATATTTCTTTTAAGCGGAAGCATCTCAAACCACAAAAAGTATTATCATAATAGGACACACTTAAAGCAATTAGTTTATTGGTCTTCTTTATATGACGTTAAACTTTCTCATTTTTATTTAATGTAAAACTTAAACTTACATTTAGATTATCAACAATCTTTCGTTCAAGTGTGAATCCCTTCACATTAGTGCATCTTCTTGAGCTAACAACCCTTACTTGTACAACCGTTCATTATAATAGAACACACTTTGTTGAAGTGCACTGAAGAAGACTTTACATAAGGGACAATATTGTACTGGTATAAGTCGATCACCGAAACAAATCTTCAACTATATTATTATTGATGGAGGATTTACCGAGAAAATTTAACAACACTAATAAGACATGAATTCAACTCACATAAGAAATTGACATAACTTCTAACCCAGAGCCCTAAGACAATATAGTTATGGGTTTTCTTTACTATATGGTGCTCAACTTTTACAATTCTACTCATGTAAGACTTATACTCACTCTTGAATACTCAAGAATGTTGATATTAAATTTGTTTAAAAATTAAACATATTATAGACATTAATTGGCGTCGTATGTTGGAATGAAAACTCTCCTAGCCCTTGACTAGAGCTTTGTTTTGGTACATCTAATAGTCTCACATGACTTAGGAGTTGAGGCCAAGGGCAGTATACATTCCTTCTTCAACTCCAGGCTTAAAAGCGGATAATACCTCAGATGTGATGGTTGACTTTAACGATGTCACTCGACAGACTTGAGATCAGAATAGTTGTGTTATTTGTGGGAACGAAAACTCCCATATGCCTCTATTGGGGACTTGTTTCGGTACACCCAATAGTCCCACATAGCTTAGGAGTCGAGATCAATATTAGTTCAAATACACCTTCTTCCTTCAACCATTTAAGTGTTTTTTAGTGACACTTCAAAAAATAATGATTAATTATTTTTTGTCTCTAAAATTAGTTGCTATTTAAAAATATTCTTGTAATGAAACAAAACCGTGAAGAGATTTTAATATTCAAAACAAACAATATCTCATATGGGTTATTAACTCTAGCAACGAACTTGTGATCAAAACAAGTAAAATATTCTTTAAAACAAGCATACACGTGTGTTCAAAATGAAGGATAATGATATTTTTTTAATAAAATTTACACTTTTATTTGAGAAAGTTTACTTTTGATCTATCTTACGAAAATAATTTTATCCAAAACTTGGTTAAAATCTTTTTTAATAAGTAGATTTGTTCCTTCGTTGTTTATATACTATAATTTTGTTAAATTAATGTGTGACGTATTTTATTTTACAAATTTTTTACTTAAAATCGTCTTAAGATAATTTATGTATGAAGTTAAAATTTCATACAGATCAAAAATAAAGTAAATTAATAATATAAATAAATAAAATCTCACTTTATACATATCAATTTATAAAATTGAATTGATTAGAGTTTAGTATATAAAAAAAATTATCTCCACAAAATTTATTATTCATTGAATATACGGTATCATTTACAATTTTACCAATATTTCTTAGGGGTGATCATGGATTGGATCCATTTTGGATCCAAATAATTGGATTAGATTTTCGATTCAAATCCATTTTTTCAAAAAAAATAGATTGGAGTTTTTAAAAATCTAGATCCAAATATTTAGATCAAGTTTAAATCCAAATCTAAATATTTGGATCAAGTTCAAAATCCAAAATCTATTTTTCATAAAATAAATTCAAATTAAATTATTTAAAACTTGTGTTCATAGGATTGACACCATAGAATTTGACAGATTTTTTGTCGGGGCGAACGAGGCCAAATTTCAGCATAGGATGAACTTGGATGACTTTCGAACGAATTTCGGTCGGAGACGACGTGACCAAATTTGGGCCAAGGTCGACTTGACAAAATTTCAGTCGATATCGACTTGACTGGATTCGACTGAATTTCGGCCAGAGCCGATTTTGCCTAATACAACCAAATTTTGGCCAGAGCCGACTTGGCCAAATATGGCCACATTTAGGCCAGGGCCTGATCAGTCAAATTTCGGTCAGAGTTGACTCCACTAAATTCGTCGATCGAGACCGACTTGACTGAACATGGCCAATTTTCGATCACAGTCGACTAAGTTGAATATAATCAAATTTCGTTCGGAACTTACTTGACCGAATACGACTAAATTTGGGCTAGTGCCGACTCGACCAAATTTTGGTCATGATCAACTCGACTGAATTTGGCCAAATTTAGGTTAGGACTGACTTGCCTAAACATGACCAAATTTTGGTCGCGATCGACTCTGCTTAATACGACCAAATTTAGGCAAGGACCAACTCAGTCAAATTTTGGTTGAGGCCAACACGACCGAATTTTGACCGGAGCCGACTCAACTGAATTCGGCCGAATTTCGGTCCTAGCCAACTCAGTTGAATACGCCCAAATTTCGATCGTGACCGAGACTCATTTGAATACGGCCAAATTTCATCCTAGGTCATCTTAGCTGAATACGACCAAATTTGGGCCAGAGCCGACTCGTCCAAATCTCAATCGGGGCCAACTTGATTGAATTCGACAGAATTTTGATTGGAGCCAACTAGGCTAAATATAGCCAAATTTTGGTCGCGGTTGTCTCGGTTGAATACGGTCAAATTTTGTCTAGGTCGACTCAACCCAATGTAGTCAAATTTGGGTCGGGGTGAACTCAACCGAATACTTCCAAATATTTTCCAGAACTAGCTGGGTCAAATTTCGATCGGGACCGACTTGACAGAATTTGGCATAATTCAACCAAATTTTGTATAAGGTCACGCCAACTCAATCAAATACGACTAAATTTGGACTAGTCCGTCTCAACCTTTAACCTAACCTAACAAAAAATATAAACTGAAAATTTGGATTGGATATTTTGGATTATCCATTTTGAAAATATATATTTAGAGTATGGATATACAATCCATAAAATATATAAAATGTAGATCAAATTGATATCCAAATCCAATAAAATGGATTAGATTTTTAATAAAATGAATATTAAATGGATTGGATCATAGCAAAAATGGATTGGATCATGAAAATTAGATTTTTTGCTCATCCTTAGTTTAACTTTTTAGATCATCCTCTGTTTCCTTTCGCTCATTTAAGAGTTCAATAAATATAAATTATTGTTGTTATCCTCAGAATTTTTATTTTTATGTCTTAAATAAAAGTTAATTATTACTTTTGTCCTCATATTTTTATTCTTTCAATTTTATATGTATTTAATGTCTTTTCATTAATACATTTTTTTACAAGAGTATAATTTAAATTTGTTAGTACAAATTTATGGATACATTAACAATTCTTTTATTAAACTTCTAAAATTTTCAATTAAATTGTAAGATTTAAAGTTTATGAATATAAATTTCAAGGTTTAATGTTTATGGTCGTATCACGTATCACGTCTCACGTCTCTCACGTCCCACGTCCCACGTCTCCCACGTCTCATGTCCCACGTCCCACTCTCATGTCCCACGTTTAACGTCTCTCATCTCACGTCTCACGTCTCTCGTTCCACGTCTCACGTCCCACGTCTCATGTCTCACGTCCCACGTCCAATGTCTCACGTCGCACGAACTACGTCCCACATCCCACGTGTCACGTCTCACATCTCTCGTCTTTCGTCTCACGTGGCACGTCCCACGTTTCACGTCTCACGTCTCACGTCTCACGTCTCACGTGGCACGTCCCACGTTTCACGTCCCACGTCCCACGTCTCACGTCCCACGTCCCACGTCCCACGTTTCACGTTTCACGTTCCACGGCCCACATCTCACGCCCCACGTCTTACTTCTCATGTCTCACGTCGCACGTCCCATGTCTCACGTCCAATGTTCCTCGTCTCACGTTTCACGTCTTACGTCTCATGCCCCACGTTGTCTCACGTCACACGTCCCACGTCTCATGTGCCACGTTTCTCATGTCTCTCACGTCTCAGGTTCCACGTCCCCCATTCCGCTCCCACGTCCCACGTCTCATGTCTTCCACGTCTCACATCTAATATTTCACGTCCCACGTCCCATGAACCACGTCCCACGTCCCACATTCCACGTCTCACGTCTCATGTGGCACGTCCCATGTTACACATCCCACGTCTCACGTCCCATGTGTCACGTGTCACGTGTCACGTCTCACGTCCCACGTCTCACGTCTCACGTCTCACGTCTCACGTCTCACGTCTCACGTCTCACGTCTCACGTCCCACGTCTCATTTTTCACGTCTCTCATGTCACGTCTCTTGTCTCACGTCCCACGTCTCACATCCCATGTCCCATGTCTCACGTCTTACATCTCACGTCCCACGTCGTCTTACGTCTCACGTCCCACGTCGTCTCACGTCTCATGTCCCACGTCGTCTTACGTCCCACCTCCCACGTCCTACGTCTCATATTTCTCGTCTCACGTCCTACGTCTCACGTCGCATGTTTCACGGCCCATGTATCACGTCTCATGTCTCACGTCGCACATCGCACGTCCCCCATCCCACGTATCACGCTCACGTCTCACCTTCCACGTCTCACGTAGCACGTTTCACGTCTCACGTCGCACATATCACATTATTGCACTAAAATACTTGATTCTTTCATAAAATAATGGTGCTTTGGTTTACTGGTTGCAGTATTGCCAAGGTTCTTCTTTGCTTTTTATCTTTCTTCAGATAATAGCTTTTTATTGATCAAAAGAAGGAAGAGAAAGAACATTATTTTACCGGAAATAGGAAAGCTAACCTTATGCAACAACAGTAATTTGAAGTTTTTGTATATGTCTGCTATCATTACATAGATGATTTTAGAAAAGTATTTAGATTTTGGCAGACTATATTTTTTTTATTGGTTTTCTGTTCTGACATTCAATATGCGAAGAGATGTGTCACAAAATTCTAATCAAAGGTGGGTAAAAAATCCATTTTTTATAATCCAATCTATTTTTTCTATGATCTAATCCATTTAATATCTATTTTATTAAAAATTTAATCCATTTAAAATCCATTTTATTGGAAATGGATATTAATCTGATATATATTTTATATATTTTATGAATTGGATATCTATTCTCTAAATCTAGATTTTCAAAATGGATAATCCAAAATATCCAATCCAAATTTTCAGTTTATATTTTTGGTTAGGTTAGGCTAAAAGTTGAAACCGACTAGTCCAAATTTAGTCGTATTTGATTGAGTTGGCGTGACCCTATACAAAATTTGGCAGAATTTTGTCAAATCGGTCTCGATCGAAATTTGGCCCAGCTGATCCTGGACAAATTTTGAAAGTATTCGGTTGAGTTCACCCCAACCCAAATTTGACTGCATTGGCCTGAGTCGACCTAGACAAAATTTGACCGTATTCGGCCGAGACAACCGCGACCAAAATTTGGCTGTATTCAATCAAGTTGGTCCCGATTGAGATTTGGTCGAGTCGGCCCTGACCCAAATTTGGTCGTAATTGGCGTAGACGGCCTAGGGTGAAATTTGGCCGTATTCAAATGAGTCGGTCACGATCGAAATTTGGCCGTATTTAACTGAGTTGGTCACGACCGAAATTCGGCCAAATTCAATTGAGTCGGCTCCGGTTAAAATTTGGTCGTGTTGGCCTCGACCAAAATTTGACTGAGTTGGTATTGGCCTGAATTTGTTCGTATTTGACAGAGTCGATCGTGACTGAACTTTGGTTATATTTAGGCGAGTCGGTCCTAACCTAAATTTGGCCAAATTCAGTCGAGTTGGTCATGACCAAAATTTGGTCGAGTCGGCACTAGCTCAAATTTAGCCGTATTCGGTCAAGTAAGTCCCGAACGAAATTTGACTATATTCAACTTAGTTGGCTGATCGAAAATTGGCCATGTTCAGTCAAGTCGGTCCCGACCGACGAATTTAGTGGAGTCAACCCTGACCAAAATTTGACCGATCAGGCCTTAGCCCAAATGTGGCCATATTTGCCCAAGTCGGCTCTGGCCAAAATTTGGTCGTATTAGGCAAAATCGGCCTTGGCCGAAATTCAGTCGAATCCAGTCAAGTCGATCTCGACTAAAATTTTGTCGATTCGACCTTAGCCCAAATTTGGTCATGTCGTCCCCGACCGAAATTCGTTCGAAAGTCATCCAAGTTCATCCCTTGTTGAAATTTGGCCTAGTTGGCCTCGACAAAAAATCTGCCAAATTTTATGGTGTCAGCTCTATCAAAAATCTAATACACATCCATTTTGGATCCAAATAATGGATGTGGATCCAAATTTGTGTCCATAGGGCTGACACCAAAGAATTTGACAGATTTGGCCAAATACTTCCAAATTTTGTCTAGGACCAACTAGGTCAAATCTCGATCGAGACCGACTTGACAAAATTTGGCCTAATTCGGCCAAATTTTGTACAGGGTCACGCCAACTCAATCAAATACGATTAAATTTGGGCTAGTCCGTCTTAACCTTTAGCTTAACCTAGCAAAAAATATAAAGTGAAAATTTGGATTGAATATTTTGGATTATCCATTTTGAAAATCTAGATTTCGAGAATGGATATTTAATCCATAAAATATATAAAATGTAGATTAAATTGATATTCATATCCAATAAAATAGATTGAATTTTTAATAGAATGAATATTAAATAATTGGATCATAAAAAAATGAATTGGATCATAAAAATTGAATTTTTGTTCATCCTGAGGACATGGAAATCATAAGTTTTACACTTCAAATTTGTAAATCCTTTTTAAAGAAATGTCATTTATTGAGCATCTTAACCTGTGTGAAAGAATTGTTTGTTGGTCTGTTCAACATTTGTCAAATCACGAATTGCAGAGGAAGACGGAAACCAACCAAACTAGGGTTTGTGTTTCTCTCACTTTCTCCCATTGCCTGTGTTTCGTTTTTCACATCATTTCAACATCTCTCTCATCTTCTCAAACAACCCACACACAATGAATGACTTCATTTCAATGTCTCTCTCACTTTATAATAACTCACTCAATCAACTTGTTTTATCTAAAAAAATTTATAAGATTACTCAGGTTTGCCAAATTCACTTCTAAAAGAAAAAAAAAATGAATTTTAAATTATTTTTTCTAAGTTAATTTTCTGGAAGCCCTTTGGGACACTTTTTGCATAATATTTTCTTGAATGTTTCAATTCTTACGTGATTTTGAGACTTTGATATACTTCTTCCAACATGAATTTGACAATTCTCCTTCTCTACTTAACCAGGTTTGTTGCTGGCTTTTTTGTTGTTAAGTGCAACCTTTCCAAATCTCTACACTTGTTATATAATGTTCACAAGCATGACAAAAATATGTGGATGGTTCATGAAAAGTTGTGTGTTGGACATAGTTATAAAGGTATTAAAGCAATTCATTATACACAATTTTATGAACCAACTTAGGGTACAAGATGTATTGTTCATAACCAATTTTAGTGATAAAAAATTATTAGTCATTAAAATTTTAGTGACCAATTTAGAAACCAATTTATAAAATAAAAAATGATTGGTTACTAAAATAGTTACTATTATGAATACAAAATTATAATTGGTCTCTAAATTAGTTTCTGAAATTTAGCTACCAAAGAAAATTGGTCACTACACATTAGCTACGAATGTTTTTGTTACTAAAAAAATTAGTTTTTAAATTAGTCTCTAATTAGTTGGTGACCATTTAGCGACTAATCATAATTTTTTTATTCATAATAGTGATTATTTTAGTAACATTTTTTTTAAATTGGTATCTAAATTAGTCACTATAGTGACTAACAACTTTTGGTTACTAAAATTGATTATAAGAAATTTTATATTGTCTTGTCATAAACATTGACATATTTATCTAGACTTGTGGTATCGTCATACTTACTTATTGTAGGCTCTTCTAGACTTGTAAGAGGTGAGTTTTCATAATACCATCTACGAAAGGATATTTATTACAAATTCTCACATCTGTGTTTGACAAGTTCAAGTGAAGAAACTTAAGGTGAACTTGTGGATTGTTATCTTTTCTTGCTTTCATTGTCTTCTGAATGGGCAAAGATTGATGGAAGGAACTCAATCATGTCATTACCATAGTTCTTTAGTAGTTTGGCTAGTACAATACATCTTGATTCTTCTTTAGTCACCTATAATGATTACAAATTCAAGTATTTTCTTAGGACTTGAATCTCTTTTAATCTTGCATTACTTCCAGCTTTGGAGCTTGTGAAAAGTAGAGAAAATGTAAGAAGAAAAAAGTCGAATTGTTTCTTAAAACTTGTTGGATACGTGTCACAAATATTGTCAGATAAAGAGTATTCATACTATAGTTTTATATGTTAAGCTTTAATTGATTTACTTGTTATATAGAAAGTTTTAGTTTTACTTGTTTAAAATGATTTTTGTATTAAATGTTTATACAATGCCTCTACTTTTATGTTAGTATAAATGGAAATAACATTTAAAGCAAAAGAGATGAACAAAAGAGAGAGAGTATTACAATCTTCCAAACCAAAGTAGAATAACTTTGCATTTTCTCATTTTGTTATATCAAATTTATCTTAAAACATTCAATTCCAACTCTAATATTTCAACACAATGAATACACTTTACACTTTAACTAGAAAATCCAAAATCAAAGCAAATCATTTTATGAATTTTTCAACTTCTACATGTTATAATATTCTTAAAAGCACAAAATAGAACTACTCAAAACTTGTATTTAGTGAAGTACTAATGGTACAGAAAAGGTTTATCCCAATCTCCATCGTCCAATCAACTTTGTAATGAATCAGTCACATAATTCATTAAATTTAAACCTATATCCTATCTAAATTCAACTAGAAATAAATTAAAATTATCAACTCCTTTAAATTGATTAATGTGTTCAAGGAGTGTCTCAAAAAACTTGAAGTTAAGAAAAATCCTAATTTGCTTTCATACGAGGCTTGATTTACAAACCAAACATATTAACTTAGCCTAAGAGAGACTTATCTATTTAACTCTCACTTTATAGACAATAACACAATTCTTTACTTCAAATCAAAACTAAACAATAAAACTTGAGATATAAAAAAAGAGAAAAATGTACTCTAATTGAAACTATGTTCTATTATCATCTTATCATTGTCTCCATGTCACTCTATAATAAAAAAAATGAGAATTACGTCTATCAAATTAAAGAAAAAATATATAGGAAAAAATGATAAAATTTATAAAGAATAACTAAAATTATAATTTATATACTTAATTTTGACTCTACTTTCCTTTCTAAAGTATAATGACCCAAATTTCTTCTAATATACATTAATTAAGTACTCAATATTCATCTTACAGGATAGACAACATAGATAATATTGTGTTTCAAAATACATTCAAAATAAATTATACATACTTCAAAACATAAAATAGAAACTTAATACATTTTTTTATAAAGTTAAAGGGATTCTCTAAAATATTCATATACTAATCCTTCAGTCTCTTGTTCTAGCCCCCGTGCTAATATCACCATCATTGCGTAAGAAAAGAAATAAGAGACACACAATTGTAAGAGTAAGCTAATTTTACAAAAGAATAAACTCAATTAGAAAGAGATCATATCTTATCACAAAAATTGTCCAACTAAAACTTTGAAATAGTATAAAATTTGTAAAAACAAGGGTAAGTTAATGCATTTAAAAATGATGAGAAATAATATTAGAAATTATAACCATGAAAATAAATATGGAGAAAATCAAAGTATAATTGAGAGGAAAAAATAAGCTCTTAGATTATCTTGTCTCATTTCTCCATATATCACAACTCATTTCTCCATATATCATTTGCCATGGTGTTTCAACACTCAGGACCACTGTCCCCAACCAAGTCATGATAGGATTAACATGCTAGCTCCTTAAGTATAATCCTCTTTAATATCATGTCGTCTTCCATGTGATGTGAAGCTTTCTTTGACTCACACCACCTACAGGGGCGGAACAACTTAATGACAGAGGGGAGCCATGGCTCCCCCAACCAATTTTATTTTATTTTATTTTTTATATTTAAAAAATAATATTTATAAATTATTACTTTATTTATATTTTTTTATTTTATTTTATTTTATTTTTTATATATTTAAAAAAATATATTTATATATTACTACTTTATTTATATATTATTACTTTATTTATATATTATTACTATTTATATTAATTTAGTTTGAAAAATCTTTTTTAAAATTTAAAAATCACATTTTATTTCTCTATTATAATTTCTTATACTTTTTTATTTGGTTTCTCTCTTCCGTGCCTCCATCTCTTTCTCTCGTTTTATTTTCATCTCAATTTTCACCATCAATTCCTTGTTATTTTCAAAATCAAATTGCACTACAGCAAGATTGAAGAGTTAAGGAACATTTTGGACCGAACAATTTCTTCTTTTGAGTAAGTTCATCTTTTCCTTTTTTTTTAAGCAATATATTTCCCTCTTGTATGTGACTTTTCTACGCTCTAGACATATCTCTAT
>Ga0214545_1007049_pt1 | contig 19092 bp, 7 predicted proteins | sample CNSS4metaG_FD_160064 | JGI IMG/M metagenome (GOLD analysis project Ga0214545, IMG submission 160064) | Root nodule microbial communities from cowpea collected in UCLA plant growth center, Los Angeles, California, USA - CNSS4 | ecosystem: Host-associated > Plants > Roots > Nodule | place: USA...
CATATAAAATTTTAAAAACAGGTAAACTTGAAATATGATAAACAAAAGTAATATATATTAAAAAAAGTTAGAATAACGTGACATGCATATGTACATGTGATTTATAGAATGAAATATATGCATTAGGAATATGTACAAAACAATAATAATAAAATAATAATAATAAATATTTTATTTATTGATTCAAATAACAATAACAAAAATAATAATAATTACGATAGTATTAGTAATTATCAATTAAAACTCCATTTATAATTAAAAAAAATTTAAAATAATTAATGAAATTAATTAATTGATAATAAATCTTTAGAAACTAATCATATAATTATTAATTACAAATGTATAAGTTTAACAGATTTCAAAATGTATGGAATAAAAAAAAATCTATTCATAATTAAAACATTAAAAATAATTAATGAAATTAATCGGTCAATTAATGAAAATTTTTTAGAAACAAATCATATAATTCTTGATAGTATAAATTCATTCGAATTTGTACATACTATTTAAGTCATTACTAAATTGAATTTTTTATTTATTTAGGTGTGAATCTTTACCTCTAAGGAAAGTTTCTTTATAAACCTCTTTATTAAAATATTATCTAAAGTAATATTATTTTATATATTTATCTATATTATTTTAAGAATAACTATGTTATTTTGTTGTGAGACATAGATCGTTAAATTATGCTAACATGAATCTTATTTAATAATATAAATGTAAACTTTAGATTTAATAGTTAAACATTAAAATTTTAACCGATTATTATAATATAAACTTATGATGGTAGGTATGTTTTAGATTATATATATATATATATATATATATATATATATTATAGTATAAGATATTTAGTTATTGTGCAAGAGAATTAAGTAGGTTGATTGTTCACTTTTTATAATTATTTGTTAAGTTGTTGAAAAATTAATCAGACGTTTGTAACATAATTGGTGTTAGAAAAGTTAATAAATATAGAAAATTTAAAATATAAATAATTATGTAAAAAGGAATTTAAAAAAATATAAAATAATTAATGAAATTAACTATTTGATAAAATTAATTAAGTTGTGTATTATTTCAATTAGTTTTACATAATTCAAATAAACAAATGTTATAATCTTTTTAAATATCACATTAATGTTAACCTTAAAATCAAAAATATAACAGTTGATTATAATTATAGTAACAAATAATAATAGAAAAATAAAATTAAAATTGAAAAAAAAATATTAAAATAAAATATAATTATTGAATAAAAGTATAATATAAACAATAGTAGTGATCTATGATGCACCGATATTTCAACTTTGATCACGTATTCGTGTCCGACACGTATCGTATCTGATACTTTAGAATACTTTAACAATAATTGTTAATGAAGTATTTAATTTATAAAATCGTAGTACACTACAATAAAACTTTTGAATAATGACCAATTTTAGTAACAAAAAATAATTAGTCATTATATAGTGACCAATTTGATAGCTAAAATAGTTCCAAAAAATTATAATTGGTTTCTAATTGATAATTAAAATAGTTTCAATTATGAATTGGTTTTTTAAATTTGTCACTAAGATAAGCTATCAGGTTTTAGCTACCAAAATAATTGGTCTCTAATTAGGAAATTTGGATTTACACATTAACAATCATATATTTATTATGTTTATAAGAATTATTGTGAAATTTTCAATATTTATATATCACGTATCTATCACGTATCGTATCCTATTATTTTATAAATGAACGTATCGACGTATCGAATACGTGTCGTATCCGATACACGTATCGTATATGTGCATCATATGTACTGATAAATATATTACAAATTAAGGAAAGAATGCGAATTAATTATTGATTTTTTTTAAATCAAATATAATCACTACAATTAAAACAGTGTGTCTCCACTCTAATTAAAAAAATAAATTAATTTTAAAATTGACTTTTGTAACGGAAAGTAATAAAATGTAATAAATATTTTTAATAAATATTAATTCAAAACTTGTGGAATAATAAATGAAATAATAATTTAAAAATATATATTTATTAATTCAAATAATAATAACAAAATTAATAATAATTATAATAATATTATCGATTATCAATCCAAAACTCCATCCATAATTAAAAGAATTTAAAATAATTAATAAAATCAACTAATTAATAAAAAAATTCTAAAAATGAATCATACAATTATTAATTTTAAATGTATAAATTTAAAAGATTTCAAAATGTATGAAATAAAAAAACAATCCTTTCATAGTTAAAAAGTTAAAAACAATTAATGAAATTAATTAGTAATTAATAAAAAAATTTAAAAACAAATAATATCATCATTGATTGTAACAATCATTTTCGATTTGTGTACAAATCATTACTAAATTGAATCTTTTATTTATAACAACATTTTATTTTGTATATTTATCTTAAATTATTTTAAGAGTAACAATGATATTTTTTTCTGAGATTAAAGATTTAATTTTAAGTTATATAAATTTGATTATTGTTTAAATAAATAATTGTGATACTATTATACTTATTTTTTTTCTTCAATATGATTTAAATTGCTATAAAAAGCTATACATAGTTCCATATTCTCTTTTTGTACAGTAAAAATGCAATCAGAATTTGTCATCCTCCTTAGTCCTCCTATTTTATCTTTTTCTCTTTTTGTTAAACCACATATGATTCCACTTCAATACACATAATACATAAAGTCTTACAACATAACTATAATTATTTTCCATATTGGAGAAAATTGAAATTATAATTGTGTGATTAGAAGTTTGAATATATCAAGTACCCAACAAAGATTGAATAGCTTTGATTACAACACTCATGTTTGGTCTGTAATCAACTTTGTATTCAACACAAGTTGCAGCAACAACAACCGTCTAAAACTAAGTATCACATTGTTATCCATGAATATTTTTATTTTTTAAAATTGATCTTTTTATTGTCCTAGTATATGTAGTTCCTTTTAATATTCTTAGGAAAAAATATAGGTACATTCCTATACTAAAAATTTGTCAAATTTTCTCAGCCTTAATTAATACCTTTATATGTACCGAAATTGAGATCATAAACAACATAAAAATATTGTCTTTTGCTAAACTAAAACTAATGAATACATCCAACAAATCTCCACTTAAAGGTATACAACATTTTAGATTCAAATTTTGGTCTTTTGCATATCTAGAATTTACTACCTAAACAAAATATAGAATTCTAATGCTACCTCTACTGAGTTACATTGCATAGTTTTCCAATTCATATACATATCGTTTCAAAGATATAAGCAATATAATATTTTCAAGGACATTTAGCAAGAAAAGGGGAAATAAAGTAAATTGTGAAAGGTGGATATTCTCCTCCCAATCTTGTATGAACATACTGCCTGACTTTATCTTCCCTAAGTTTTGGTGAAGCCTGAAACAACATGTATGCATTGTTAGCATCAGTGTCATTATCTATAATAAAAGGAGTTACACTACTGGCTCCAAGTTCCTATCGCATTTAAACATGAATAAAAAAACAAAACCATAACACATTTAAGAGAACCATAAAAGAAGAGTTACATTACTTGCTCCATGTTATTATAGAAACCTTCAGAACAATTCCTTAACAACCAACACAATTCATCAAAGCCTCAGACTTAGATCCCTTGCTGTAAATACAAGTATCACAGTACAAAAAGTTTAATTCAGAGGAAATATAAAAATCATGAATCAAAGTCTCAGACATAAAGCATTCAAAAGTTCACGACCTGCAATTTTGACTACAACAATAACATTGGATAATATATGAGAAAAAATGGACAGTAGCACTTGATTGAGCATTCATTTCTTCTTGGATTCCGAATCGACAATCCATAATTCATAGAGCACATTGGATAATCTTTCATAAACCAATATTAGCCACAAAATAAACATTTAACTAAACCACATAATCACGATGACAATAATTTAATAAAACAACAGTATATATCAATAGATCCAACATTGATCCCAATCCACTCATTTAACAATTTGGAATGTAAAGCCATAACAACTTTCGAGAAATCACAAAATAAGAATTTCTCTTTAAAAACAAAAAAATAATACAAAGACAATGACAAACGATATGTAGAAATTGCCAAAAAAAACACTTCAAAATTAAAACCCGCAGAAGACAGTTGAATTAAAAAAATAAGAGAAATTGACAAAGGAATAATTGAAGGTGGACAACTTTTCAAGGGAAACGGAAGGAAGAAGTAATAATAGGGATCTTTGGACAAAGGAAGTGATTGTACTTCCTATTTACCATCCCAATAACCTCTAACTTTCTCACAGTATTGAACTGCAACTCCATAATCTTTCCACCGGGGTTCTCCAACTAAATTTCAGAAAATCAAACCAAAAATATAAATGTTAGCAACTTGAAACCCCAAAAAATCACAAAAAAAAAACTTAACCACGGCAAAACAAAAAATATGAAAACAAAGGACATCAATTAAGTATTTAACACATAAAACAAAAATTTTAATTCAAGTTCAGATTCAGAATGTCTTAAAGGCCATCCTACAGAACAAATTTTATCTAATATCCAAGTACTACATAATTAAAATTCAAACAAATGTGCACAAAGAGAAATTCCCATTTCATTTAACTAAAGTTTTCACCTTTATTGGAACATGAATTGATTTTGTAAGGCTGACCTTTACTGGGATGAGAAACTCTTCAGATCTACAGTGGTTGATCAGAAGGGTTGAAACTTAGAGCAGAAATTGACATGTAGTACCACCACCCTCGATAAAACTTCACAGTCAAACACAAGCAAACAGATAGAACAATACCTAACATTTTATTTAATTTTCTCAATAAACTTATTAAATATTTTTGCTGTATTGTTAAAAAAAAGTAGAAAAAACATTCAGAAATTAATCTGGGAACATTCTGGAATAGAATTGGAGGTTCTTCTCGAAGCTGAGGTTGGACTTTGAATCAGACCTGTACATGTGAGAACAATGATTAGAAACTGAAACTAAAAAAGAAATGGAAAGTGGAAAAAAGGTACGAAGAGGAAAGACATTAACTTTTTCTTGCCCATTTGCTGCAAATCTGAAGAGAAACAGGAACAAATGAGTTGCAAGGCTGGCCTTTATATATACATCACACTAACCCGAATCTACAAATAATCACAAAACTTACCCAACTCGTCAACCATAAGCATGAATAATCCAAAAGAAATGTTATTGGGAAGAAGATGAAGTGAGTAGGAAAGACGAAAATACTGCGAAACCATAAAAAAATGGGAAACATTGATCAAACCAAATGGCAAGTTGAATAAAGACAAAATGATAATAAGAATAATGAAAAAAATTGAAACTTTAGAACCCACAAGACAAAAATGGAAACTCACTGATGCAACTTCCATGCAACTTCTATGCCAGCCACCACGTCCTATGCCAAAGAACTGATACACCAAAATAAATAAAAACTTCAAACAGAGATTGTAATTTGATGGAATCACATGAAGCAAATAAATTTATAAAATTTCGTAAGGGTTTGATGGAGTAACAGAAAGCAAATAAAATTTAATAGAGATTTGTGAGGATTTAAAGAAGTAATAGAAAGCAAATAAATTTGATTGAGTCGAGAAAAGGAAGGAGAAGACTTCTCAAAGGGAATCAAATGGTGTTTTAGTTTTCCAGATGAGAAAATGCTTTCTTAGGGTTTGAAACTTCATTGGGAAAGAAAGGAGGTAGTGCGGTTTAATTTCAGAAACCCACTTTCAAAACTTTAATCTGCTTGAGTCTTCCCTAGGAAGTTTCTTCACCAACTTTCTGAGTTCGAAAAGAAATCCAATCAAATCATGTACGATATTCGTGCCATTTCAAAAGCCTCAATCAAAGAAATTATCTGCTATGATGGCGCCAATGCAAAAATAACGGGAAAAGACCATTGTGTCGTGAAATTTCCAAACTACCCAAACAGAAATTCAGGAGTGAAGAGAACAGAAGGACACAACAATAATTACGTCTTCAGCTGCTTCAACCATTCCTAAAGGGCACCAAAATGACGAAAAAACCTATTTATTAGACACGTGTCAGCTTATCAGATAGGGGTTTTAGGATAATATCTCTAATAATTTGTTTTCTTAGTTTTTAAGTAGATTATATTTCTATTCATGTTCACCTCCCATTTATTTAATTTATAGATGTTCATGCTAACTCATGTGAATAAATTAAGACGACTTTACACAAGAAAAATATTAAAAATAATATCTTAAATTTTGTCTTCTTGGACAGCATCCTCATCGAAGAATCAATGTTCTAAATGGAACTAGAGATTTGGGATTTAGTTAACAGTCGTACAAGTTAATAGTAGTGGTATGTTGCATTTTGTCTGTGAAAAGTGGAATGCATTGCAGTCTAATTAGCTTTTGGTTTGCCTGTTATGATATAGCTCGAGTCAATAATTAGGACCCAATTAATACTTTTGGGTGATTTTGCTTCCATTTTACTTGAGGGGCACACACCTATTTTCCCATCCTCAAACAAAACTTGGAGCGAATCTGATTAAAGGATCATACTCATACACATCATAACATCCAAAAGCTGATCGAACATAACACTCATTTCTCTACTTTTCTCATTCTCAACAAAATCTCTGATTAAATGCCAATCATAACATCCAAAATATATCAGCATGCATCGCTTTTTATTCTTACATTCTTTTAGCCCCCAGGTCGACACTTTCATTGACTTTCTACTGTAAATTATTTAATTCGACTTCAAAAATGGTATGAATTTGAGAGATAAACTGCACCATTAGTTAACGTAGAAATTACGGATTCAAGCATAATAACATTGACAGAAAACTATACCTGCATATTTAACGACATTGATGAGTTCTAGTAACATAATTTACTGCCGCCATTCTCAAAGTAACCTTACTATAAGAACAGAAACTTCTGTTTACTGTTGCCGAGTGTTTACATAAAAAAATGCGTATAAGGTTATTCTCCTATAATCTATGGCCGCGAACTCACCCCAAGTACAAATTTAATGGTATGTCTAGCAGGTTTATTATCCTATTTTGATGACTGACGACTATCCCAATCTTAGAAAAACATCTAAAATAAACATCAAGTCGACTTCCTAATCAATCACGAGATGAACTCCAAAGATGTAATTTTGTTTTTCATTCTCAGCGACTCCACAAGAAGAATTTTGTAACGGAACAATTGCAATGGCTTCTATTGGTAGTTTCTGATGTGCCAAAACTTGGGTTCACGGGCTCAGGTATCTCAGTTAGCTTCACTGTATACAGTAAATCCAATAACTACGGAAGAATATCCAAGCATTCTAGACATTGATGCAGAATAAATCCAACAACTGTGAGAGAATATCCGACCATTCAAGTCCCAAAACAGGTATCCAAATATCAAATGCAGAAAACAAGTGTATCCTAGCACCTGGCGAAGTCATTATTATGGCTTCAAAGTTAACGATTTACAGTACCCTAATAAAAAAAATGCATAGCTAAACAAATATTACTCACAATCATCAAAGTATAGAGTATATTATGTAACATCCCAATTTAATAAAATAATTCCAATAAATAAAACGTTGTATAAAAAAATAGAACACCGACAAAGTATATTAGAATTAACTTAGAGTTATCCGTAATACCGGAAGGATACCCAAAGGCAGAACGTATGCCTTGAACATAGACAAAACATAAAACAGTTTAACTAGAGATTACTCACATAGCAAGAAATTGCAAAATAAAACAGTTCAACAAAAAGGTGCTCAAAAGAGCATTAGCAGCCACGCCCAAACGAGACAGCAGCATCAACACCATTTGAACGATATCGAGGAATCTCCATGTCTGCTCACACCAAGTATTTGGTGATCATTGCAAAAGGAAAAGTCAAACAGAGAACACAAACACAGAGAAAAGGGTAAGCTAGAGATAAAAATAATTTTCATCATATATGTATACAAGTAGATTTTTAAACATACATTTCAAGTAAGCACAAAAGACACGTGAAGTCAAATAATGCAAGACCCTCAAACTCAATTATCCGGATACATATAAAGAGATTGGATTCATGGAATGCTTGCACTTGTGGTGGCCTCTACTGCTCTACAGAGCCATTGCCAATGGGTTTCATCCTACCACGCACAAGGTTAACACATAATCCATGATCATCTAAGGTCGTTATCCTGCCAAAGACTAGGATCTCATGCTAGTCTCACCAATTGAATCAATTTGTTCTATGTGAGACTATCTGATTCTTTAGAGTTTCAGGATGCAACCTTGCTTGAATCCTTATCTGATTATATACACTACAACACCACCATGAGGCATCCCCAAGAAGCTCATGTAATTACGTCTAACTCATGTCACATCCATGTTCTCACACCAAATCCACATGTTATCTCAAAACATCATAACCTCATGCCAATGGACAACCAACCAACCAGTTCATGATTTATTTTATACCGAGCACATCAATTTAAATTCATAAAATCCCATAAGACACTCATAGCCATATACTTCATGCATTCTCAAGATATACAGTCAATCACAGATTAAACAGAGGAATTAAAAACAAGTCTACACCATTTTGGCTTAAGCTAGGCCTTCTCGTCTGAGTGATAACTTCAACAGTAACACAGTGAACTTTCTGCAAATTCTCGCCTAAGCAGGACCTTCTCGCCTGAGCGAGATTACTCTTCACTTATAATCATATACTTCATGCATTCTCAAGATATACAGTCAATCACAAATTAAACAGAGGAATTAAAAACAAGTCTACACCATTCTGGCTTAAGCTAGGCCTTCTCGACTGAGCGGAAACTTCAACAGTAACACAATGAACTTTCTGCAAATTCTCGCCTAAGCAGGACCTTCTCGCTTGAGCGAGATTACTCTTCACTCAAAAATGAAGTTCCTCGCCAGAGCGACAACTCGAGCAGAGACAGTGGTGGATATATGTTACTTTTGTTTAGGCGAAAGCTACTCGTTTGGACGAGAATAGCAGGTCCTTCACTTGTTCACGCATGCAAGGAAGAAAAACAGTACAAACAACATCCAGTTCATTCTCATAAAAGCACACATGTCAACCAAGCATTTAATCATGAAACAGAAACAAATACAAACAATATACTTCAAAAACGTGAAAACCTTAACTTTCCTTATCGGGATAGATGCTAGCCAAACAAAACAGGCATCAAAGAGGAGCACCACAGTACAATTTCAGCTTATGGCTTACGGAGCTGGCACAACAGAACAAGGAGACAAAATGAGACCCTAGCAGAGATTTACAATGGAATCAAAGCTCTAGCACAGAAAAGAAACTAAAAGAGACTGAGGTTTGAGTCTTACTTATGCGAAGTAAGAGGGTTTGGTTGACTCCCGGGAGGATCTTGCTATGTCCTAGCAGAGTTTTTTGTTGTTTTCAGACAGGAAGAAAGGAAAGTGAGCTGCTGCCAAGTGAGAAAACAGAATGGAAGTAAGGGAACAACTGAAAGGGGTCTGGAAAACAGGTGGGCTGCCTTTGGTCTTTTCACCAAAGCTGGCCCAACTCTTTATCACAGAAAAATGGGATCTTACATATTATTACTCAAATATATTATGACAAGCTGCCAAAGAATTTTACTTAAGAGGAATTGTAGGTTTATATGATACCAGAGCTACTCCGTTCATTTTCTGCTTTTATTACTGAGTAATATCACTCTAATGAAGACAACAAGCTACAAGAGGACTTTGATTCAAGCAGAGAATCCTATTTTGATATGATATCTAATGTACTTCACTAATTTTCTGTTTTATAACCTCATGATTAAAATCTAACTTTTCCCTATATTTTCCTTCCATAGAAGTAAAAAATAGGAAAAAGTTAGCATAGTTTTAAGAGGGGCGGAATGGAAAAGTCATATGATATGAGTAGAGAGCAAAACCATTGTCCATCATAAACCAATTTAGTAAGAAACTGGTTCTACATACGATGTAAATTGTATATGTTGGCATAACACAAGCCAGTATATGAAAGATACCTCAAACATAAATAAATAAAAAACTAAAAAAAAAAAACTGTTGAAACCCTCACCTACCGGCAGATACTGTGATTCCCTCGGTCATCACCAACATTTGATATAATATATGCTTCCTTTCCTTGCCTGCCAAGTTTGCACCAGTCAAAATTCAAGTCATCCGCATCACTTCGACTTGGCAAGAATTATGACACTATTTGCAACTTATTTTTGTGTCCCTATATTTGCCTCGGAAAATTAATCAGTAATGGTTCATCTAAGGTCCCTGGCTAACAAAAATTAGAATGTGATTTAGGATTTAGGTTTCAAACAATGGTTCCAATCAAAGCTTTAGTGTTCAATCTGTGGTTTCGATAGCAATCCAACTTTCTTCCAAGAGTTTGCAGAATAGGGAGTCAATCTGTTGAATATCATGAACTTGACCCATTGGTTATTTAATATAGTCTTAACCTTCATAAAAACTTGAACAAAACCATGAAAAGCCGTATCCAACAATGAGATGGCTAAGGTACAGACAAGAAATTACTATTGATCCACTTAAGGATACTGAAACCCTTTTAAATTTGAGGGTACCGGAGAAATTTACTGTGTTGAAGTTAAAAATATACTTGAAGATGGCTATGCTGAAACAGATAACTCAAGCATGAAAAACCTTACATTTGATGTGTTATTCAAAACCAGAAATAAAATAAGTGAAAGGATGCTATATAGCATTTGGCAACTAAGTGAAATTAATTTTTGTGTTGCATCCTCCCGCTCTCTGAACCGGCATAGGGGTCGATCACAACATTTATTACAGCTGGTTTCCGAGCAGAGAACGATTCTGAAAGAGCAAACTTGAGTTCATCAGGCGTCCCAACAAGATAGCCCTTTCCGCCAAAAGCTTCTATCAAAGCATGGTATCCTGCATTTGGGACAAAATCTGTGGGGGCAGGATCACCTTTGTGAGGTCCATCTATCTCTTCTGGGCGTCTACGGTCGCCACCATATACACCCCCATTGTTGAAAACAATCACAACCACAGGAAGCTGGTAGCGAACCAATGTCTGGATAAAAGATAAAGCATCACATGGCATTCTTGTATTCCCAAAAATTAATTGCGGCAGTAGCAACAATGACAGTAAAAACATAGGAAATCATACAGTCATGTTAATTGAGAGAATTTGCATATACATATCATAATAACAACAATTTATAAACCTGTAAAGTTGGAACAAAAATTGAGTTTCTGAGTTAGTTAAACAAGAAAACCATTTAGATCAACTAAAATCCATAAGCATTCTCATTTCAAACTTGGAGGAACTTATTTTCCTGGTTCAGGCTAAAAGATATAAAACTTCTCAAGTCTTTGAGAAAAGATAACCGAAACAGAAAAAGTTCAGAATTACAACAAACGACAACAGCAAAACCTTGTTTATAAGTTCTCAAAAGAAGTCAAAATCGCATCCTACTGAGATACTACAGTTAAGCAAGCCAAATGCGACTTAGAACTCGGGTACTTTTTCATCCATTTTGTTTTTTACTCCCTCGTCTACAAAGTAAATGAGCACTGGGATAATACTGTTCAGCCCAGTGTAGGCTGAACCACTATTCCAATGACAGGGAGAAGAAGGGGAATATATTCGTCACAATTAACAAATCTATTTACACCTTCAGGAACACCATCCTATAATCTATTCCAACAGATGGCAAATATGCCATCTCGATTCCAGGACTAGGTTCAGTTTGCATAGGACAGTAAAACGAATAGAAATTACAATGTCTCTCTCGAGCACACATACACACTTATCGTACAAGAACAGCAAAGTAATTACTATGCATAACAAACAAGGCATGATGGGTCAAGAATGTACCTCAACTTCAATGGCACTAAACCCAAATCCAGAATCCCCTTCAACGGCAACCACGAGCCGGTCCGGTGAAGCAACAGCGGCGGCAATGCAGTAACCAAGACCAACTCCCATGGTCCCCCACGTGCCTGCATCCAATCTCGTCCGGGGCTCGGTCTGAACCAACACAGACCTTCCCACATCCATGGTATTTGCCCCTTCGGAAACCACTATAGGAGCAGGACTTCCTAAACCCGCAATAGCATCGCGTATAATCCTCATAGGCGTCAAGAAATTAAACGGTACAACGTCCTTCCTCAACTGAACCTCCATCTTTGCCACATTCTCCTTCGCCTTGTTGGAAATAGCTTGCACCCACGGATGCGTGTTCCCCAAGCAAAACGGGTCATCCTTAATCTCCTTATTCAAAACCTCAATCACGTGCTTAGCATCACCCACCAAACCCAAGTGAGGTTTTCTCAGCTCAATCTCCTCCTCACTCACATCCACCAAGATAAACTTCACATCCTTCGACCACTTCGGTGGCTCACCGAAATGGAGAAGCCAATTCAACCTCGCTCCAACCACAAGTGCCACGTCGCACTTCCCAATCGCGAGTGACCTAGCAGCGGTGGCAGCAAGCGCGTGAGTATCCGGCAACAACCCCTTACCCATCGGAGTGGGGAGAAACGGAATTCCAGTCGTCTCCACCAGCTTCGTAAGGACGTGTTCCGCACGCGCGTACGCCGCTCCTTTTCCAAACACAATCAACGGCCTCTCCGCACGTCTAAGCAGAGAAACAGCTTCTTCGATCTTCGAATTGGAAATAGAATAAGGTTCGGGTTTCGCGCGGTTTTTTTCCGCTTCGGTTAAGAGCTTTTCCGCTTCGGATTCTGATATCTTTTGATGTAAGACATCGGTGGGGAGATCTAAGTAGCACCCACCAGGTCGGCCTGATTGGGCCCAGTCCAAAACTTGGGCCACACGGGCCGGGATTTCGGAGATGTGAGAGGCTCTGACGGAGAGTTTGGAGAAAGGCTTGGTGGCTTCGATCTGGTTGAGTTCCTGGAAGTCGCCGCGGCCGACGTCAGCCTGGTCGCAGGAACCGGAGATCAGGACGGTGGGCCAGGTGTTGACGGAGCCATTAGAGAGGCCAGCGAGACCGTGGACGCAGCCGGGGCCGGATACGGTGAGGAAAACGCCGGGGCTCGCGGTGAGGTAGCCGTAGGCGGAGGCGGCGTAGCCCGCAGATTGCTCATTGTGGAAGGCGATGAATCGGACGCCGAGGGCGACAGCGCGGTTTGCAAGCGACGTCACCGGAATTCCCACCACGCCGAACATATGGCGCACGCCGAAGCGGACCAACGACTTGGCGGCGAGAACGTTGCCGTCGATCTCCATCGGCGGTGAATTCAGTGTTTCTGTTTCTGCAGCTGGTGTGTGACTTACGTGGAAAGCGATAGGACTCTGGAGTGCGAATTGCGATTTGGTTAACGTGCGGATCTGAATTTATACACGAGTGGAAATTTGGAACCTTGTTGAATTTGCCTCCACCCAACCACGACTTCATTCATTCAGATAACTGAGAAGCCAGTTACTGTAATTATAATTATTGGTAAATTGTGGTACTAATTATAATAATAATAATAATAATAATAATAAATATTATTATTTTTCTGTTATTTCTTATGCAGATATATGGATTTGGAGGAAAAAATAAAAATTATTGCGAGGCATAATTGTATTAAGTGCGGGTTGGAATGAGAAGAAACTAAACGTTGAGGAAGCAAATTTGTTCTTGGACAGTTCCACTCCTCCAATCATCTGGCATGACTGCGGAAATGGGTACAACTGGTGTAACTTGAGGTACTTCTCAGTCTGAATTTTATATTTTATTTCAAAATATTTACAAATTCTCATCTTTGACTAGTTTGGTTTCTAAGATAGTAAAGAATATTTCATTTATCAAAATTATGAAAATACTGTCCTTTTAAAACGTGTAGTATAATAACGACAATTAATTAAAATTTATATTAAGGTTTTATGAGTCGAACAACACTATTTTTAGTAGTAATATGTCAATACGTTATTTGAAAAAATATATATTTAAAAAACAAAATTGTCACGGGATAGTCTCACATAAAAAGATAATAATATGTGTCCGTATTAATATTACTATCGGTATCTCGTTATTTTCAATATAATTTTTATATATGTCTTTTTTTGTTTTAATTTAGTCAATATATATATCTTTTTATTTAATTTAGTTCCAAATTATTTCTTTTAAATAGAACAATAGTATCTCATTATATTTCATAAGGATAAATTTATTATTTATATAAATATTATAATATATATATATATATATATATATATTATATTATATGATTCTTTTTTCTTTAATTAAATAGTTATTCAAATTTTATTGATTAATATATAATATATTCAAAAGGTAATTAATGTTTCGTATTTGAAAATGTAATTAAATTTAATTAATTAAAGAAAATATAATTACAAAAATTAATTTGTATTAAATAATAATTAGTAATTCAACCATTAATATTTAATGGTGAATTAAATTTTATCACCTATATATTATATGTTAAAAAGGTAATTAATGTTTCGTTTTTGAAAATATAATTAAATTTAATTAATTAAAGAAAAATAAATCACAAAATTTAATTCATATAACTATGTATGACATTAATAGTTTTAAATTAATGTATTAAATAATAATTAGTAATTCAACATTTAATATATTAAATGGTGAATTAAATTTTATCACCTAATATATTATAGGTTAAAGAGGTAACTTTTTAAAAAACATAATTTAATTTAATTAATTAAATAAAGAATTGATCAAATTGAATTGAATAAACATATAAATTGGATCAATGAAACATATATATGAAAACTAAATTGAAATTAATACATTAACTTTTGACATTGACACTGACATGTGACATTATCTTGTCAAGTGATACTGATATTGTCATATGTCGTACTAGGAACCTGACATGTGACACATTTTTTTAAATAAAAATAAAATTTTTAAATATTAAAAAAATTACATATTGACAGGTGATACGCTGTTATGTTTTTTTTTTTTAAGAAATTTGTTTAACACACTTTTTAAAAATTGAGACACAATTGAAACGGTTTTAAATGTGGTAATCAAATTGTCATATCCCTACCTCAGTGATTACCATTCAAACGAATTAAACCTACAATTAATTATAACATGTTATCCATATTATGGAAGCTTTATAATATAATTTTGTTTTTAAATACAACCTTCAAGATTATGCTTACAATTGCAATAGACTTACCTTTATGAAAACAAATTTTACTAACGAAAATTTAGCATTATTGTATAAATGATTCGAATCTTTAACATCTATATGCTTTAAGTTAATTTCAAACTTACAATTGTAAAAGCCTCATAGCATAGTTGATGTTTCTTAACTGTTAACAATGTACAAGTTTCATCTTGAGTCATGGATGGATTTTATATCAAATAAGTGTAACATTTTTTCAATTCAGTTTGATTCACGAACGTTTTGGTCTTTTAACTTTTTTTGTGAAAATTATAATTAATCTATTTTTAAAATTCCTGACCAATTTAGTTATACAATTTTAGAAATGTGTCAATTTAGTCACTTTAACTAAATTTTATTAAGTTTATTTGACATTTTTAAACGCATTTCTCATCTAACATTGACATGGAAATATATCAAATAATGTAAAAGACTCAAATGTTATCATGAAATATATATAAAACATAAAATAAACTTAATAAAATTTGATTAAAAATGACTAAATTCATGCATTCCTAAAATTGAAAAACTAAATTCAAATAATAACTAATTTCAATTTTTAATAAAAGTTAATAGACAAACAAATATATTTAACCACTTTTCTAATCGTTACATCTACCTTTCAATAATTTCAATAATAAGAATGAAATAAAATTAAAATATCACATTTCAAATAATAGCTACAATAACGCACACAACTAAGTAATGATAATTAAGAAAAATAAATTAGAACTAGATTATTACATTTAAAATTATAATTACAATGTTATGTACATTAAACAAAAAAAAATTATCTCTTTATCAAGAAAATCTAGACGAATTGTGTTTCTCGTATTTCTACAATTACAAATACATTATAAACAAAAGTATATAAACATATAATGTTCAATGAGTACTCTTAGCAACTATGTTTTCTAGCCATAGTCTTTTGGACTATAAGGTTAAATAAATATCATAAAGAAAGCATCACTTTTTCAAGTTGATAGACTATCTTTATTATAATCATTAGGAACATTCCAAATAATTAATTGAATATTTGTAATTGAACAATCTTCTACGAAAACAAACAAATAAATGTCATTACTTCTATAATGCAATTATATCGCAATCTAATGATATTCCACAAACATAAACAAATAGACTTTGGATTTTAAGCAACAAGACTCACACTAAAGTAAGTAGATTACAAACTTATCTATCATCACATAGTCTTTCAAGTATTGAGCGATGAGAATTTAATGGCTAAGTGAGAAAGTTCTTACAACATAACTAGCTAATTGCTTCATTAAAACCTGTATTTCAAGTTTTTGGAATGGTTCCTCCATGATTACTCTTGGTACCTATATTTAAAGATCATATTATCTTGGTTCGTTAAAGATTTATCTATCCATACCAATTTTAACAACTTAAGCTGATATTTTTCATAATATTAAGTAAAAGTTAAAGATTGGTATAAACCATAAACATATAAATTATTAAATATATTTTTATCCAAATTAAAATTAAAATTAATTTATCAAATAAAATCAATTTAAAATATTTATTAAAATGATTTTATAACTTATAATTGATAACAAATATGGGTGATGTAAATACAACATCATAAACTTAAACAACAATGAAAATAAAATTTTATAATTTAATTATCCTACTAGAAGTGTCGGTGTTTCATGTTTTCCGATGGTTATTTAAATATTGTTTTAGTATTTAATTAAAGAAATATTATTTTTTTAAAAAAAATTAATTATAATTTCTGAATTTTGTTTTTATTGTTATTTAATTTTGTAATGTTCTTTTTGAAAGTGTAAATTTCAATAGATATCGTGATTAATGACAAAACCCAATTGAATATATATATATATATATATATATATATATATATATATATATATATATATATATCGTAATGCAATCGAAATCTATCATTCTTTTATTTATTCTGGAGGGAAAAAATATTAAAGGGACTATTATACATGGGGAACAATATATAAATATATTGTTATCATTATTTTTGCACTCCACCATATGATTACCATTTGCTTTTCAAATACGTTCTTCTCACTTTAAAATAGGCACATCCTAAATCAATTAAAGTTTACAAATATAATTTTTTATTTATTTTAAGAACTAAATAAATCAATTCATCACGTCATAAGTTAACTTAATAATATGTGGATAATATTTAATATATTAGCATTTATTTTGAATATTTGCTGAAGCCAAGTTTTAATATATTAAAGAAAGGTCATTGATATTTAGTTTTATAAAGTAAAAAAAAAAAAAAAAAAATCTATTGAATGACACCTGAACACTTAGAAAGAAGCAAGAATGTTCTTTAACCATTAAAAAGTAGAAATGCGGTAGGTGGCTCACCGCAATAGACCCTCCACCAGTTACAACCTCAGCAAGCCACTACCTAGATGCAACCATAACTTGCTTTATCAATTAGAGTGTTTCTCAGGTACACTTATTTCGGGCTTGTCAAAATTAATATTTTAAAATAAATTTATAAGTATAAAATTATTAAAGTAAAGGTTTTTAAAGCTCATATTTATAAGCCAAGTTAAAGTATAAGTTTATTTAAATTTTAAAACTGTTATAAATTTGAATATTTTTAATTATTTTTTTATCAAAACCTATTGGATAACAATTATATTGTGGACATACTCTGCAAAGAGCTTCTATATCATCACCTACAATAGTTAATAAATTGTTTTCATAACAACTTCTTTCATAGAATATTTTTGTTATCACAGATTTTTAATCAAAATATTAAAATCACTAATAATTTTAATTTGTTATTTTATGCAGAATCTTACATATGTCAATAGGTATAAGGATGCAAGATAATTATACAATCCCATTAGTCAATTAACGAAAAAATTAATAATAACAACTCAATTAAAAAATATATAAAATTTTGAGTAATCTTATGAAATATCAATATTACAAAAAGAGAAGCGTGACTTTTTATTACAATTTTAAAGAGGGATAGTTTCGGGTTTACAAATTTTACGGGTGATGAAAAATAAACAAAAGGGGGTGCAGGAAGAAAAATCATCATGAAATCCGCTTAACCTATATTTTCTGTATAAAATTTAAAATTCACTTTTTAAAACAATCAATAAAAAATATTAATAGATAATCAATTCAAAATACTCAAACTTATAATAACCTTAACAAAATTAATTTAGCTCGTTGAAACAATAAATTCGATACTAGTTTTTTATTATTGTTTCGAAATTATATTTAGAATTTTGAAGTTAAAGTCATTGACACAACCTTAAATAAATACTTGTTTTATCGAATAACATCAGGGAAAAAATATAATCGATTTTAAATATTTAATTTAAGATATTTAAGGAAATAAATGCTCAAATCAAATCAACAAAGACTAATTTATCCTTTTTCTTTAAGTTTTTTCTTCAAACTACATTAAACTTGCTCCAGTCGTATTTTTATTTAGAGAGTTTGATGCGAACTTATGAAATTTTATTGTTTTGATCTTGAGAGTTTGATGTAGACTTATGAAATTTTATATAATATAGAATATTATGTTTTATATAATTACATTTTGATTTTGAGAGTTTGATGGGAACTTGTGAAATTTTATTACAATATAGAATATTATGTGTCATATAATTACAGTATAAAATATTACAAGTGTTGATAACGTGTAAGGATTGTAAAAATATGAGAGATAAAATATATATGATAAATATAAAAGATATGTTACATGAAAAACTTGTTATTTTATTTTATTCATGTATTTTCTTTCCCTCTCTTTATATACATACATACACACACACACACACACACACACATATATATATATATATATATATATATATATATATATATATATATATATATATATATATATATATATATATATATATTTTTT
>Ga0214545_1007050_pt1 | contig 19090 bp, 4 predicted proteins | sample CNSS4metaG_FD_160064 | JGI IMG/M metagenome (GOLD analysis project Ga0214545, IMG submission 160064) | Root nodule microbial communities from cowpea collected in UCLA plant growth center, Los Angeles, California, USA - CNSS4 | ecosystem: Host-associated > Plants > Roots > Nodule | place: USA...
ATAGATGTGGTATGGAGAGCGGTGGGTATGTTGTAGGGGGCGTGGGTGGTTGGGATGGTGGGGGCGGAGGTTGAGGGTGTGCTGAGCCTTGGTTGACCGGGTGGAAAGTGATGGGGATGGGTGGAGGTAAGGGGTGTCTGTTGGGTGGTGGTGAAGGTGTGGGGGGTGGGATTGTATTCACTTTCTTCTTCTGTAAGCTGGAAGGCCGGGGACTTCACAGCTTTAGAGGTTTCTTTGGCTTTTCTCTTCAGGTTGGGGTCTGCCTCGATCCTTCTCCTGAGGTGAGAGTTCTCTTGTTTTAGCGCTTCCATTTCCTCAGCGCTGCGCTTCTTCAGGTCTGCGAGTTCTTGTTGCATCTTTGCCTGGCCGTCTATGATGGCGGCCAAGTCAGGGGCGATGCCGGGAGGTCCAGAGGGACCAGCGTCCGCTTGCTTGTTAGCTCCAGCTTTGCTACGGGTAGAAACCATCTTCAGAGAAAAACGGGTGCGAAAGGTGCTCGTCTCGTGCCCCACGGTGGGCGCCAATTATTCTTGCAGAGAACAAATAAGAGGTTAGGCACAAATGTCACCTTACTATGTAGTCCGCTATCTCCTCAGTTGGCCTCTTCCCGGTCGATATATGTCAACTTGAACCCAGGAGGGGCTACCTGCAGAAGAATCTCCGAAGCTCAAGTAAGTCAAAGCTCTCAGAGAGTCAAATCAGTGATTAATGAATGCGTACCTTTAAATGATGGGGTCCACGTGTATTTATAGGACATTAATGACGTTTGACCATTTCATGGGCTGGGTCTTGACTTGGGCTCTAGTTTGGGCCATGAATGGGCCTGGGCCCCAACCCAGGCCCTTGAGACCTATTGAATGCGGGGGCATCGATGTTGGCTTAAGTTTATTGGAGTAGTCGGTCTCGACCGGCTACTTGACTAGATGGCTTATGTTGGTGATGTGAAGTGCTAACTCGGCCTAGCCTGGGTACTAGGCGGTTTCGATATGCACACTGTTTACTTGGTTGAGGTTGGCTAGGTACGGTACAGGAGGATTCAATGGACAAGAAAAAACATGTTTGTACAAATTTTCTAAAAATTTATAAATTATTTAAATTTTAAAAGTAGTTATTAAAAGAATAAAATTAGAAAAACAAAGGTTGTATATAGTTATAAATATATAGTTATAGATATAACTATAGATAAAATAAAATATATTATAAGTAATATTGTGTAAATAATAATATGAGTATAAATTTGAAAAAATAGTTCCTAAAATAATAAAAGAGCAAATAATTCTTGTAGAATGAATAATTATTTGAATTTAAAAAGATGTTACTAAAATGACTAATGAAAAATAATTTTTTTATTGTGAATAATTATTTAAATTTAAAAAGAAATAATTAAAAAAAAAGACAATAAAGATGTATGTCTTATAAATTATCTAATTATAAAAGTAATTATAAAAATAATAAAATTAGAAAAAAATAAATGTGTATATAATTATATACATATATAACACAATTGATAAAATAATAATAAAAATATTATAAGTAATATTATGTAAATAATATTATCAGTATTAAATTTGAAAAAGTAGTTACTAAAACATAAAACAGTAAATAACTCTTTTGTAACGAGTAATTATTTAAATTTTAAAAAGTAATTACTAAAAAGATAAAATTTAAAATATAAACAAAAATTTGCAGTGTTTAAGGTAATCTAATAACAAAACTAATATGTGAATTATATTAATACGTTACAAAAGTTAAATGGAAAATATATTTTTTATGTTCATATGATGATGTAATAAAGTACTTATGAGTAAAATGATTCGGCAATTAAAACACCTAATCATAACTTTCTTTGAAGAATAATTGGTTTAAACATATTTGGTTTATATTTTTGGAATGTACTATTTCTGTTCCAAAATTTTAATTGAAAATTTAAATTTTAAGTTGTTTCAATTGGTTTATTTTTTTAAAATATATTTTTAATTTAGCCATTTTTATTTGTACAACACTGACGACGTTAATTCTATGTTACATGTCTCGACCCATATCTTCTTATGATGTTTCGTCCATACCAAATTGTAATTAGTGTCTTGGTTTCCTCTTGTTGCCTAATACATGTATTATTATCAGTTTGACATATGCTTATAGCAAGATATTGACACTATTCTTTTTATCATAACCAGAAAATAAAATCTTCAATTAAAGAACTTGGAGAAAATAAATAAAGAAGACAACTCAAAACAATACAAAAATGTGAAAAATATAGAAGATAGTCTTATATATGAGAAAGAAAAAACTTATAAAAAAAAAGACATGCATTAGTAATTTCCACAATAACTTATTCTTGGGTCGAATATGAATAAAGAAGTGTATTAACACTTTAGGTGAGAAATTAAATTTCACATTCATAAATAAGACCCGGATGTCTATAATCAAGACCTTATAAATAGGATTATGAGCTTATAATCATGACCTTTGAATTGAATATGAAGTTAAGAATTTGAATGCCTTTTCTATTTTCAGTCTTACTAAGAACCATTCAAAATTATAAAGCCATATTCAGTCAAACACTCCCACAGATCTACCTTCAAAATTTAACCAAGGAATCCTTCAAGAAAAAAAAAAGTTTCTCCAAGAAATACCTATAACCCTAATTTGGACTTCTCACTTTTAGCCACCTAAGACTTTTCAATAACTCGAAGCAAGCCTTTCAAGGCTTTCTCTTAGGTGACCGAAACCAAACCCTACCCTTAGAATGAACCTTATTTAGTCTACACATTTGCCTTCACCTTCCCATATGTTAGTTCAGATCATAACCAAAAATCAACCAAGAATCATCCCAAAAAACCATTTATTGGAAGCTTATTTGATCTTGATCTTGTTTTTACTTTGAAACTTGAGTGGAAAGTCCTTCCTTTTAAGGAAACCTCCAGCTAGTTTTCATCAATTTTACTAATTCATAATGCATATTTATTAAAAAAAAAGGTAGGTCTGACCATAAGAATATATATGATTTCTATTAGGTACAACCAACAATTTATTTTACATTTACGAATAATGATATTTTGACCTATTTTTTTATCCACTTTAAACTCATCATTCCAATCACTTTTCAATTATCTATTTTAATTTTTTTAATAATATAATGTGATGATCTAAGAGTGATTAGAATGATGAGTTAAAAGTGAATCAAAAGAAATCCATCAAAACATCATTATCCTTTAACAAAAGATACAATAGAGATAAAATTTGTCCTATTTTACTCAACCACATTGCAAAGTGCAATTAAAGGGTAGTTGAACAAATGAATGATGGTAATGATAACAAATATGGGGAATAAGTTGGTTTTTTATTATAATCTCATTCTTGAGTAGTGAACTTCTTATGAAATTTTATGTGTTCAAGAATCGAGATTTACACAAAGAGAAAAATAAAAATCAAATGTCGGTATTGTTATTGGATCTTTTTTGCTTTCAAGAGAGTGTTTTATTTTATGGTGTTTTATTTAAACATTTGTAGTGTTTAAATAACCTTAAATTTGAACATAACCATAAATTTGTAGTGGTTTAGATTTTCTTGCAATTTTGTCTTTCATTATTTTTAAATTATATATTTCTATATTTTTTTATCTATATATATATATATATATATATATATTTTAATTTGTGATGCTTCTACCCTTGCTTGCAGTATATTTTCGTAGAAAATTTCCGGGTTGTCAATAATTTTTAGTGCTGGAAGGTGAAGTTCTAGGACTGCAAAAGGCTTTATTTGGGCTTGCAGACCAGTTTTTTTCCAGCACTTCCACAATTACTAACTGCACTCCTACAATAATAGGAAAAAAGATTCAAAGACTCTCCACCATTGAATACCCTACAATTCATAAATAATTTTCCTATTTACTTTTGGATTAATCATCTCCAAATATTGTTTTCTATATGATGGTTATGATGAAGAAGCATTTTTTTTCTGACACAAGTTATCGCCACCCAAACGCCAACTTCTCTTAATAGATTCAAAAGTAACTCTTCTCTTAATAAACTCGTATCAACATAAAATTGCTACGAAATATTTATAACAATAACACAGAAGGAAAAATGATGCAACATATCTTTTTCTTTTTTCCTTATTTAGGCACGTCTTCTTTAATTGGTGTGTTTGGTATGTTGGAATGTACACATGGCTTGAAATGCTAACTGGATTGCGCAGCCTCAAATAATTCTTGCCACTTCTCAGCTTCATTTCCAGGACCTTCCCCCTAAAATGTATGCAATTTAGCATCGACAATATGCACAAAGTTAATTTACCTTATTTGTGTTTCCCTATGCACTCTTTATTTACAGTATATTACAGATTATATAGTCAGCACCAAAACTAAAACTTAAAAATTACCTCAACAGAGTTAATTTCATATACTTGGTTTTCAGTGACTTCAAGATCTAGTGCCTGCACGCAAGCTTCAGCAACCACTATTCTGCTGGCTTCGCCAACTAGTTTATCACCTGAAAGCCCGTAACAAAATTTTAAAACTTCAAATAAAAATACTAGTAAAAATTATAGTATAAATAAGTCATAGTCATGTATCTAAAATGGGAAGGGAAACACAAATAAGGTAAATTAACTTTCTAGTTTCAATATCTATCTCACATGTAGTGTGAAACATTTCTCTGCACTTCAATGAAAAAATGAAAATTACAATGAATAGTGGCGTCGCCCGGACTTGAACCGGAGACCTTCAGTGTGTTAGACTGACGTGATAACCAACTACACCACGACACCGTCATGCCGAAGCACTTGATCTATTATTATGTTCACTATCATGGATACTAGTATATATTCAAATATTCAATCTTACATCTGGCATATCTTGCTAATTGATTCAGGTGAGCATTGCTTAGGAAATTAACAAAAAAGAATCAAACGTTTGTGTTGTTCCACTGTTATAAATGAGTGTTACTCATACCTTGACCTACAAGGACTGCTCGTCGTTGACCTGCTGTTGCTTTGAGCAAAGTGTTTAGATCATATGATGTGTATGGTCCATCTGTCAACCTTCCAGGTCTAAAATGCATTCGAATGTTATATGAGAAGACTTCAAAATTTTAAGACGTACAATTTAATTTTAAATTAAAAGCCCCCCACCTTTATGTTCATCAAGTGTTAAAACCAGGAGTGGAATAAGCAAAAATTTCACCTTACCTGATTATGGTAAATGGAAGGCCAGAACTCCTCAGAAAATCCTCCCCCATCTTCTTATACTTCAGGACACCAAATAGGTTCATAATGCTACATGAAAAAGGAACAATGACAAGTCCATGACAAAAGTTTTGGAACATAATGAACACAATAAGTGTCGTCGAGTAATTACACAAACATTTGACTCAAAAGGATGAACAGGGGAATCATCACACAAAGAATTAGGGGTAACTTTTTTCAACATATGCAACAACCAGGACTACTACATATGTTAATCAATGTTATTTGATTCTATTGTAAATGAGGGTTGGTTAACTGGTTGGACAGCACCAGAAAGGGTTTAGGCTCTTAGTCTTGATTATTAACTAGGAAAAGTTAGACAACTTTGATTTTCTAAGTTTGGAGCACAACATTGACTATGCCTAATGAAACCAATTCTTCAATCAATGACAGCAAACAAAAAACCAGTTATGAAATTTCAATAACAGTATAAACACAAGCTAATTTCATTTTGCCTTACACTTGAATTTGAAAACAAAAGAAAAAGTATAACCATCATGAAAAAGTGTTTTGAAGTATATATTAGTTTCTCATTATAATTTTAGAATGGTCTTATTCTTAATTACCAGTAAAATAAATTCTACTTTCTAGCAAGCCAACATACAATATCACAAAAACTTCACCAATTAAGAATAAAATATGAGGTATGCTTACCTCCATGGCAATTCATTGAATTTGGTCACACCTATTGATGACACAAGAACAACTCTCTTCACTGAGGAAGGTAATGCAGATACTAGATTCTTCACTCCCACCCAATCTTCAAATTAAATACTTTTAGTCAAAATCAAACAAAATATCGACAAGTGCATGAAAAGTAGATGAAGATTATGTTGAAGGCAACTTCAATAAAAGGCATCCGTATTATGCTTACATTTTCCACTCTTGAATCTTCAGATATCTAATCTTCTATTTCATTCTAGTTATGACATCAAATGCTGCAATATATGCATAACATGATTCTTACCAACCCTTTCTGGTGTATTATCATCACCCCAACGCCTTGAAGGAAATGCTGTTGTTCCTGTGCAGCAAATCACGTGTGTGACACCCTAAAAAGCAAGTAAATAAAAACAAGAAAGCAAAAGAAATACAAATTATTTCCTACATTCTCTTTCTGACTGAAATGAATCATCAAAATGAAAATAGTTCAGATCGAAGCAAGTATTATTATGTAAAATACTCTGAAGAGCTTACCTCAAATATGGATGGATCCAAATCTTCCTGGTTCCTTGTGTCACCTTTGAATACCTGTTATGTTCAGAAGTTCGATATAAATAGAAAATAAATCCAGAATGGGTGAAAGTAAATTAACAAACATAGTTTGTTGCTCCTCAGAGGGACTACTTTTCTGTTTTGGATAAGAATCGCAATTATTTTGGCACCCTGAATTATCTCCACAAGCTTCGGTCTTTCGGATTTACTATGGGACTAGTCCTCTGTCCGGAGATTAGTCACACTTAAAACTCCTAAAACCTCTCCAAGAATGTGTCTTGTGAGAATTGAACCTATGTCCTACCCCATAGGTTCATTGTGTAATGTCAACTGAGTCACACCTATTTGATACCTAAGAGGGACTGATTAAGCAATTAAATTTTCACTTTGATTGCTCAATCAAGAGTAGATGGCGTACCTGCAGTTTCTCCTTATCTTGTTCACCAAATAGTTCTGTGGCTTTCTCAGGATTCCTAAGTATCAACCGTGACTTAATATTCTGCTGAAGCAGTGATGCAACTACCAGCTGCCCTGAATAGCAAGGGAACAAATGCTTCATAAACTTCCTCAAGCAAACTATTGTCGAGAATTATGTATGCATTTCCACATTTTATAGAACTAATTTAATGAAAAAAAAAAAAAAAAAAAAAAACACTATGAGATCCCAAAAGGCTTACAAATACAAAAGCAAGGATACACAGATAACAGAAGTTACTACTACACTCATGTTTATTTAATTGCAGTATTTTAATTACTTACAGAGTAAACCTTCAATTACATTCCCTAAAAATTGGGGTATCACCACAATGATCCTCCTAAGATGTTTGTCACCAGATTAGTCCCTCAAAAATTGGCATTTTACCGCATTAGTCCTTCAAACATTTATCACCAAATTAGTCAATTACAGATCTAAATATCACCATTTTCATCCTAATGGAAGACTAAAGGGTGAAACAAAATGACATGAGTTATAAAAAACTTATTTTTTGAGTTATATGGAATATATTTTTAATCATTTATGATAAAATCAATAAAAAATAAGTTTGAATACTTCCAGATAACTTTAAATATCATATCAACTATAATTTATAATTGGCTGAGTGAAAAAAATTTTAAAGTACGTGCAACTTAAAATCATGACTATAATTTCTAATTGACCAATGGTGAAAAAGTTTGACACTAACTGTCCGTTTGGTGGTTGAGATAGAATAAAATAATTATACAAAAAATTTTAATTTTGAAAAACTGAAGGGTTCGAAAGTGTAATCAATTTTTTACAGAAAACAAAATTTCTACTTTGACAAAATTACGGAATCAAAGTTTAGTTAAGCCTGACTAGTATTTGGAAAAATTAGAATTAAATTTCAACATACTTTGAGAGTAGCAACATGTTTAACATATAATATGGTAATAACAACTTGAAGAGCAATAGTAAGTGCAGATAATTTACCAACGCCTCCGGAGCCACCAACAACAAGCACCAATTTGGAGGAAGAAGGAGTGCGTTGGGTACCATTCTTCAACTCCGAGCTTTGAGTTTCAATCACTTCCTCGTTTACAGCGTTCTGCGCTTTCGCCAACACCCTCCGTTTGGAAGCAGAAGAAGAGATGGAAACTCCGTCACGGAATTTACCGAAGAAGAAAAGTCGACGCTGAGAAACACCGTGACGGTGACGCCCGGCGAAGGCCAAAGGGAGTGTGAGAGTTGCAGAAGCCATGAAACGCAGACACAATGCAACTGGCTCGTCGTTTAGAGCTTCCAACTGTTATTGTTAGGCACCTCAATATTTATTTATTTATTTATTTTTAATAAATTAAATGGGAACCTCAGAATTGAACCCAATTGTTTGGTTGTTGTGCATTCGTGCCACGTGTCCCACTCCTACGTTTCTCAACTTTCACTTCTAGCTTCTAGTAAACACAGCTAATTCTGATTGAAGTAAAATTAAACTGAATTTATCGGTTTTGTAAAATTTTGTGAGAAAAATATAATAATTATTTTTTTCTAAACTCCTATTAGAAAATAGAAGAAAAAAAATTATATAGAAAATAACTTGTTCTAAGATATCTATAGTACAAGTCATACAAAGAATAATATCATACACTGGTAAAGTTAAAACCTGGCTTTCTCATTAGAGTTTTATATGGTGATGACGTCAAATTCAAAATCTAAAATCACTAAATTTAAAAAGTTACATGTTAAAAATGGATTTTTCTTCGTGTACCTCATCCTTATTAGCGTACTATTAAACTATAATAACAAAAAAAAACTAAAGTATTATTTCTCTTTATATAACATTATTATTATTATACTATTATTATTCTCATATTTATTATTTTTATTGTTATCACCATTATTATTCTTATATTTGTCGCGGTGCAACTGTTACAGTTTTGTTCTCTACAAGACTCCATGAGAGAAAGAAGAAGAAAAAAAATAACTCATTCTAAAAACAAAAACTCATTCCAAAATTCATTCTGAAATGAAAGTTATCATCTATGTTGTAGAGAGCTAGTTTTAGAAATTGTGTTCTACAAATTCTGAATAACTCATTTTAAGAGATATCGTGTATATTATAGAAAATTTATTCTGAAATTTATTATACAAAACTCATTCCGAAATGCATTTAATGTGTTATGAAAAATTTATTTCGAAAATCTTATTATGAGGTCTGAAAATTCTAGAAAACATGTTTCGGAACACATAACATGAAAGTTATTTCTACTAAGAACAAAATGGTCATTTTAAAATTTAGGGGCTACACTTAAAAATTACATCGGTGCAGAAAATAAAAACTTAAATAAATTATATTAAAAGTTAACTAAAATTTGAATTTTATCTGATTTTTTATTAAAATAAAAGTCGAACAAAAGTAAATAATGTCAGATGTTTTAATCTGAAGTAAATTTAAGCTTTTTAAATTTCAGTGCAGTTGACATTTTTTAAATTTTGAGAACGTTTTTATCAAGTTTTTACTTTGAATAGATTATTCATTTATCTTTTATATCCAATATAGTAATTATAAAATTCAATAAAAATCATGTGGTTCGTTATCACGTCAGGCTAACACATGGAAGGTTTTCGGCCCAAGTGCGGGCAACGCCATTATATATATTATTTTTCATTTTTCAATTCTTTCTCTATACTTAAAGTTCAGGGAAGAATTTGAAGTTAATACAATAAAGACATTTTCTCCATTATTTTGAAAAATAATGAATACGTTTTATAATTCTTATACACTAATTTACTTAAAGTCAATGTTTTTACCTTATTCGTAAGTTATTTGGGTTAAATATGTTTGTAATTATTAAATGAATGTAAAATTAAAATTTGTTTGTTTGATATATTTTTTTTGTTTTTAAATTTTAAAAATAAATGGATATAGTCATTTTAATCCAACGATATTTTTTTTTACATGTTAAATGGCATTTTAGGCTGACATTTGAGTTAGAACGTGACTAGAGATGTCAAAATGAGTTTCAACCGGTGAGCTAACTTGACTCACTATGGGTTCGAGTCGGGTTGGATTGAAAAAAATTTAGTTTTTTCAAAAGTGGGTTGAATTCAACCCAACTCACTTAACCCACGGGTTAAACGGGTTCGAGTCGGGTTGAGGGTGGGTTGACCCACTTAACCCACCAACATTTTTTACAATTTTTTTAAATAATTTTTTAATTATTATTTACTACTAGTAATTATATATGTTCACAATTTCATATTTTTAAATGCTAGAATGTTGCTCAATAATATTTGAATAGTTTGAATGTTTAATTAATTTGATTATCAAGTTATATACGATATACGTTAATACTTTAATATTTAACTATAATTTTTATAGTAAATTACTCAAGAAATCGTCTTATAAATAATTTTTTTCTAAATTAACATGACAAAAATGTGTAGTTTTTTTTTTATTTATATTTTGTTGAATAGCATGACAGAAAATGTGTAATATTAGCCATGTTTTCTTGGACTATTTGGACACTTTCTTGGAAACAATTCATCATATATTGGTGGTGAGTATGATGAAAACATTGGTTCTTGATTTTACTGTGATTGTCATCTCATGGGTTGCCTAAAAAATTATTTAAATATTTAAATACTTAATAAATATATAAATAATTTTTTATGTGGGTTGGTGAGCCAACCCACTTAACCCACCAACCCGTGGTGGGTTGAGCCAGGTTGTAAAATTTCTGGCTCACCATAAAGTGAGCTCGGTTGAGTTCACTCATTTTTAACCCGACTCGTGGTGAGCCAACCCGTGTGAGCCGGGTTAACTTACTTTGATATGTCTAAACGTGACAAATGGTGTAAACAACTGAAATATCATACTAAAATATTGTTTAACACGTCAAGTGAGTTAGGAGGATGACTTTGAAGCTTTGAAGATGAAGGAATATGAATCAATTTTGAATTATTGCTCAAAAGTAAAGGCGATTGTGAACCAATTGAAGAGATATAAAGATAAAATTGAAGATGTTCATGTGATAGAGAAGATCTTTTATTCCTTGACTCCAATGTTCGATTGTGGTATGTGTGATTGAAGAGTCAAAAGATCTTGACTCCATGAGTCTTGAAGAGCTGGAAGGTTTTCTATAAGCTTACAATTGTTTCTCAACAACTATTTTCCAGCAAGTGCACGAATGCGTAATAGTATCAATAAGTGTCGTATCCACGTGGATTTAGCAAATATATTGATAGTTATTTTTTGGATTGTGATCAAGTATATGAAAATATAGATAGCAGTAATTATATAGATTGAGTGAAGTAGGGGCTATGAATTTATTTCATCTCATCTTCTTCTACTACACCACTACCATCTTGTTTTCTTACTATGCAAATCATTCAATGTCCTGGGAGTACTCTTTCTATGTAGATTTAGGTTCATCCCTGAATCGCTAGAACCTATGGACTTCAAACCCAGTGTGATTCCTCAACTCCTGGTTAAATGAATCATTGCTTTAATGTGCAAGACTCTTTGAATGAATCATTGCTTTCATGTGCAAGATTATTTCATCCAGCATCCCCTCTAGGTACCACGAAAGCACTAGTACATGTATGATGATTTGATTGGACCACAATTTGAGACTAGTTTCCCAACTTAGTCCAAACCAATTAAATAGATGAGTGATCAAGTCATCATTAAGCATAAATCAAGCCACAAACAATTGAGTGAAAGCAAAGATAAATACCCAAAAAGTAGAAGTGTATAAAATTAGAATTAATTACATCAAACTTGGACACGAGGGAGTTTAGTTATTCATAGAATATTACAATGCAATTCAAGCAGCATCTATACATAAGATTTACACTAAAAGCATTTCCCTCGAGCCTCACATACCTTATTCTCTCCTACTACTACATTTCTAACACTCCACTCAATGCCTAGAATGAAGACATGAGGTCTTTATTTATAGAAATTTTTGGACGGTGCTCAACCACAAGGGTTTCTTCACAAGTGGATTTCCTTCTTAACTCAGTCCCTTGGCCTAGTGCTTAGAACTTGACCTTTCTCGGGTTTTTTTGATTGCTCAGCCTCATGGATTTGTGCTCCAAATTTCCTTGCAAAGAAGGTTTCCTCATGAAGCTCAGCTCCAATTTTCGTATTCAGCTATAAAGTCAAAATGTGTTGTTCTGTCTTTTCTACTTCCATGACTCAACACCAGTAATTGTGGCTCAGCTGCATACTTGATATTTTCTCTTATATTCATTGTAAAACAACAAAATATCATTATAATTCAATTAAACTCCAACTCTTAATACCTCATTTTGTATCTTAAGCTAATGAGGGTTGTTTTATACATAAGTAACATCATTTGATACATGACAAGTGTCAAAATTTAAATGAAAAATTTATTTATTCTTGACACTTATCACAAACTCATGAAGAAAGAATGAAGAGGAGATAATAAGAGCCATTGGATCAAGCCCTTAAAGGTCAAGCTTCTTTGAAGAATAATGGAGAATTTATGAGTCAATGATAACATGGACGAGGAAGTAGTGATCAATTATAATTTTTTATGATTGTTTTAATAACCAATAATTTTTAATTTTGTAAATTAGTATCCAAATTGATTACTATAGTGACTAATTTTTTTTTTCTAAAATTAATTTTTAATTAAAGATTTTCTTTGTAGTAGAAATTCTAGAACTACAGAAAAAAAAGCCTTTAAAAATATGTAAAACATTAATTAAAATATGAATTTTATCCCTTGTTTTATTAAAATATAAGTTGCACGAAAATTTTAGAAATAATGTGATATAGTGCAATATATAAAAGTAAATAAATTAAGAACTTAAATAAATACGATGTCACCTGCTTTTATCTTAAGTGAAATTTGGTTTCTTATTTAGCCTGTATTTGACATTTTTGAATTCTAGGAACATCTTTATCAAGTTTTAACTTTGAAAAGATTTTCATTTATATTTTATATCAAATAAAGTAGCCTTAAAATTTTAAACAAATGGTGTCGTGGTGTAGTTGGTTATCATGTCAGTCTAACACACTGAAGGTCTCTGGTTCAAGTGCGGGCGACGCCAATGTACTTTTTATGCTTTTAGGTTTTCAATTATTTCTCTAAAATTAAAGTTTAGTTAATACAATAAGAACATTTGCTACATTATTTTGAAAAAGTTATATGAGTATATGCATGTTTTAAAGTGAAAATCTATTTACTAACTCACTATTACTTTCAATAATCGGAAATGATCAAGATTCTTAAGCTCTGTCTTAAAAGTAAAAACTTAAAGTGATATGCATAAATTAATTTATAAAATTCTTATACATTAATTTGTTCCAAGTCAATATTTTTTACTATATTTTAAGAAATAATTTACCACGCATTATATATTATATTGCTTTTCATTCTATACTATTTTTTTTTATTGTCTATCACTAGTCTTTTTTACCGGAGAACTTAACGAAATTACGTGTTTTTATAATATAACGTTTTTGGATATACAATCTGTTTTATTAGACTAGTCATAAGTTATTACATAGCTTTGAGAAGTAGGTCTTGTATGGTTTACTCTAGACATAACATACTACATAATGTTCGTAAAGAGGATGTTGGAGAAATTAAAAGATTGCATGGATATGACATAACTTAACTCAAGTGTAGGGTAGGTAAAGTATTTGTTTTAGACTTCTGAGAAAAAAATGTTTCAATTTTTTTTAGTACTAATATTCATTTATTAAATTAATTATAAAATTATGTTTAAAGAAAAAAGGTATAAACTTTTTTAGTTCTAATATATCTCTATTAAATTAAATATAAAATTATATTTAATAAAATTAAATATTTAAAACATATTTAATATTGATATATCTGTTTATGTTTGATAATAAAATTTAATCAAATTATTATTAGTTTCCATCAATTTTTATTGGTATTAGAAAATATATTTAATAAGTTAAAACTTTTTCCGTTAAGTTATAATTTTGTTTATTTTTATGCTCTTATAATCAATTTTTATTCTATTTTTTTCTTCTATTTATCAATGACTTCAATTTAAAAAATACAAGTGGGTACTCTTTGAATTGAACAAAATAATAACAACAACATAGATATAGGTGAAATCAACAATATAATTTTTTTTGTTTTTTTATTTATTATTAAAAAATTAAAGTCACTAGATTGTACACTTTTGAAATAAAAATACTGAAATCTTGAAAAATCTTTAGAATATTATTTGTTAGATCTTGATAAATTCGATTTATTTTCAAAATTAAATATCTAAAGGGATATTATAGGTTTGAAAAATGATAAACCAATTGACACTCTTTATTATATAAAAACAATAGATTTTTTCAAGTGCATATATAGTTTATAGAAAAATGTTAATAATTTTCAATGTAAATTATTTAAGTCCAAAAGAGTTTCTCAAAGTTAAAGATAATAAAAACTTATTTAAAATCAACAATGTCTCAACAAAGATTAAATAAATTAACCTTATAATCAATTAAAAAAGAAAATATTAAATGAAATTAATTTTGACAATTTAATAAATAATTTTATATAAAAGAACTTTGAAAATAAAATTAAATAAAATGTTTTGGTCTTAAATTTGTTTTAAGTCTCCTAAACCTTTAAATCGTCTTTAACAAGATAATCTACAAGTTGTTGATAAGATACAAGATTATGATAAGTGAAAACATAAGAGCTAATTTATTATATTTATCCATGTGAAACTTTGCACCCCAAGTCAGGCACATTCACTTTAAATATTCATAAAAAATGTCCAGTGACTAAAAACTAGATAAATTATGATAAAATTCAATACCCAAAAAAGTATTTAGTTTTGTCGAGATTACTTTTTTTGAGCTAAAACTACAAATGATTGTTATCCTAATTACAAGCATAAGTGTTGTTGTTAGCCAAAAGAATATCATTAACATAACAAGAAAATCGTAATCTCGAGTGAAGGTAAGCAATGTGTAGTATGTTTTGTATTGGCCAAATCTGAAACTAAGTAGAGTCCTGAAGTTTGGAAATTATTTTCATGGTAATTGTTTGAGACCATAAAGAGAACAAAGTAGATTATATGCAAATCCTAGAAAACTAATAAAAAAACCAGGAAAAATTTGCATATATATTTTCCATCAAGATCTCCATTAACAAAAACATTATGAACATCGGTCGATAAATATTTCAATCGTTTGAAACAACCAAAGAAAGGAAAGTGTGCAATTCATCATTTTTACAATGGAAACAAAGGTTTCACAATAATCTTGTCAATCAATAAAATAAAAATGATTGTTTTTACACAATGTTTACAAGAACATATTCCCACAAATAGAAAAATATCAAAATTACATATCTTAAACAAGATAATGGTAAAAAAGTATTTTTTTTACAAATATTAATAATAAAATAAAATAATAATTAATTAAAATTTGATTATTGTAAACTAAAAGTTCCAAAAAAAAATTAAAAACAATGTGATACAGTAAACTAAAAGAAAACAAATTAAATTCTTATTAAAAACAAACATTTTCTAAATTTTATAGACGTTTTTATCAAGTTTTTATTTTAAAACAAACTTGTTAGCACAGAATCGTGTTGGAAAAAAGTTATGTATTTATTATTAACTTGAATAAAAGCCTAAAATCTGAGGGTGTCGTGGTGTAGTTGGTTATCACGTTAGTCTAACACACTGAATGTCTCCGGTTCAAGTCCGGGCGACGTCATTTTAGCTTTTTTGTTTCGGTTTTCTTTCTCTAAATTAAGATTTCATGTTGTTCTCTCTCTTTTTCTTTTCCTATTTTGTTACAGAAAGTTCAAGTGCAGGGAAGAATTTAAATTCTTTAATATAATAAAGAACATTTGCTATATTATTTTGAAAAATTCTAAATATGCTGATGTTTTAGAGTGAAAATGTATTTACTTACTAACTGACTTTTGCATTTAATAATCATAACTGATGATTAAGATATTTTGTTCTCAGTCTTAAATATAAAATCTTGTTCAGTAAAAAACCTAAAGTGATATGAGTAAATTAATTTATAAAAGTTTTTATACATTAATTTTTTTCCAAAGTCAATTTTCTACTTATTTAATTAACAATTATGTGACTTATATCTAAAGAAATAGTTGTACTTTAAGGGTAATATATAATATATATATATATATATATATATATATATATATATATATACACACACACGCCATATATATACAAGAATCCCGCTATATATTATTAGTGGAAAAAGAAACATTTTGGTTTTATATATTTTAAGGAAAAAATAATATTAACATTAATTTTTACATAAAAAAAAGGAAAGGGAGATTATACAAGTATGTCATCTTTAGTATTTGGATAGTTTTTTTTTTAATTTTAAAATATAGTTAAGAGTAAAATTAGAATATAAAATGTGTATTACCTTTATATATTATTATAGTTATTTTTTTAATTTTAAAATATAATTATGAATAAAATAGAAAGAATCATTATATGGTTAAAATCATCATTAAAAGAATCTTTTTCGATAAAAGACAAATTTTCAATAACTTAAAAATGTGCATTTTGAAAAAGTAATTTGACTAGATTTTGAAAATTAAATTAAAAAATATAAATGGTGATAAAATGATAACATAACTATATAAAACTTATATACATCAGTAGTGTAAGATTGAATGTTTTTTTTTCTCCATTAATATGTTTTCTAAATAATTAATCACGATTTTGTATAAATAAAAGTTAAAATTTATTGAAAGCAAAGTAAATATAGATTGATTTCAACTTCAATAAATCCATCTCATTTTCATTAAGTTTCGTTTTTATGTAACTTTGGGTAATCAAGAATGTCATATTAACACATACATTAGCCAACTTTGAAAGGGCATGTCAAAATAACAAGCGAATCTAGTTTTTAGTTTGAACAAAACATAAACTAAGGTTTGTGTCTTGGGACATCATAGGCATATTAAGGTTTTTCTTAAACCAATTCAAGATTTGTTCTCCATAGACTCACCATGATGCTATATAGTAACCACTTTTTGTGTTCATGATGAGGGAATTCAATCATTAACTTAATCAAATCAAACCAAAACAAGCAAGTCAAAAGAGAAGAAAGTGCCACACATATTTCAAAAGTTCATCTTTCTATTGGTCAAGTTTTTTTCTTCTTATCTTGCTCCATTTACTTGAAAAAACAGAAAAAAAAAGTATAAGAGAACAAAAATAAAAAATAAAAATAGAAGAATTCAATAAAGATCAAGGTCAAGTAATTAAGAAGGCTTGTAACTTTTGTTTTTCCTATTTCAATTCTAACTCGTATATACATCCAAATACACATCCTTGAAAGGAAAATGCAAAACTCCTTACAAAATCACTCTTGAAAACAAAAAACATCCTAGTCAACTTTTCCCTTACCACTTTGTCCCTTTTCTAACCTAATTAACCAATTTCTCTACTCATCTCACTATTATGTCACACATCTCATATTCTCATGCATGCATCAACCTCTCTAACCCTAACAAATATCATACATTTGTGGTGCACGCCACATGTTTGAACATTCAACCAATATGCACACTATCACTTGAACTTCATTATTCCCTTTAACACCACCACCACCACCACCATGCATATATAAAATCCTCATCCATCAAGATTTCATAGGCAATTTTTTCACTCTCAGGTCTCAACCACTTCTTCCTTGGACTTTTCTTGTTACTTGTGGCCAACTTCTTCACAACAATGATGTTCTTAGCCTTTGTTCTCAATCTCAACCACTCCTCCAAAACGAACATGGCGTCCTCCACCACCACCACCACCACCACCACCACCATCACCTTCATCAGGATCACTTTCATCAGGAGCAGGTTTTGTCACAATATTTGTTAGGGCACAATTTTCAGAAGCAGGAGCAACCTCACCATTACCAGATTGGCCATGCATGGGTTTAATAAAACATCTATAAATATAAATGAGAAGCCAAAAACACCATGGTATTGTAACCAAGGTCATGCCAGCAATCAGATAGAAATAGTCCAATCTTGAATCTGAATATATTAAATACATACAGAGAAAAACACCTCCTGCAGCAGTGCATGCCAGAATCAACCCGTAGATGAGATATACTCTAACATCTCCATTTCTATCTCCCATTGAAAAGGAAGATAATGATGATGATGGTGAAGAAGAAGATCAATCAATAACGAATCTCTATCTATATTTACGCCAATCTCTTTCTTGTTACGCTTTTTCTTACAAATTTTGCAGAAATTCGAGAATGGTTTGTTGGGAATCAAACGATGAAAGAGACAAATTTGAAGCGTTGAAATCGGAAGATATATGCTTTGTTGGTCAAGCAAATGTTACGCTTCAATAAGCTTAATGTTTAATTTTATGTAACTTGGTGTAAAATAAAAATATACATACCATGTATTCTTAGTTTAATCTCAAGTTTCTAATTCTTTTTTGGTGTGTAATGTGCACTAGTACCCTTAGAGTATTTAAAAAATAGCAAAATAATTGATATAATATAAATGATATATAGGTTTTTAAAAGACATATTAGCTGAATGGAGAAGGAGAGAATAGAACAGGAAAAAGAAAAAAGAAACTTCTTAAAAAAATTTAAATTATCTTACTTTGTTATAGATATAAAAGTTTTAAAATTTTCTCTACGTTTTAAATTTTAAAATTTCCATTTCAAATTTTTACGCATCCCAATTCAAAGGGTGATTATTATTATTATTATTATTATTATTATTATTATTATTATTATTATTATTATTGAGAGAAAGATAATGAACTAATGGTAAGATTGCTCATTTTTTAACTCAAAAGCAAATTTCAAATTAGTGTTAGAATAAGAAATAAAAAAAAATAAGCAGAAGGTTCTTCTCCTTTTATTTATTTACTTTTTACTAAACGTGCTTTTTAAATTAAAAGTTGTTTTGGTAAATTTGTAAAATATTTAATTTTATTTAAAACCATTTATCAGGTCTATGTAACGAAAGTGCAACAGGAAAATGAGCTGGAGACCCTTAAAATCAAACCAATGAAGTTGGGACACGTGGATGAGAGCAGAGGAGGCAAGGGTAACAACAAAATTACACGATCCAGGAAAGAGAGCGTATGGATGAAGGATTACGTGACCTAGCAGCAGTGT
>Ga0214545_1007063_pt1 | contig 19064 bp, 10 predicted proteins | sample CNSS4metaG_FD_160064 | JGI IMG/M metagenome (GOLD analysis project Ga0214545, IMG submission 160064) | Root nodule microbial communities from cowpea collected in UCLA plant growth center, Los Angeles, California, USA - CNSS4 | ecosystem: Host-associated > Plants > Roots > Nodule | place: USA...
TTTATTAAATGGGACGTTACACAATAAATATATATATTCTTTTTAATTTAAAGCTTTATTATTAAGTTATATATATAATATATATATATATATATATATATATATATATATATTATTTTTTATTTTATTTTAAGGGTTTTTCACTTAATTTACAATTTAATTTTTTTAATTTAATTTTTTTTCTTTAATTTTTTTATCTTTTATATTTATTTTTTATTTTTTAATTTAAATTTTCTTTAATATAATGTGTTAAAAAATGAATGAAATTAAATAATAAGTAAAATTAAAAAGAAAAACTAAACTTTAAATTAAAAAATATTCAAATATATATATATAACAATATATAAAGAAATACTTTTTTTCCACATTTCATATTTTCACTTTTATTCTTAATTATTATTTTAAAAATTAATTATTTTATAAATAGTTTACCGTTATTCTAACGATCTCATCTTAGTTGTTATTTTAAAAATATTTTTTCTTTTTAGTAATTATTTCAAAAATCTATTTTTTTATATGTATTTTATTTTTCTAACATCTAACAATTATTTTAAAAATTTATATATTTTATTGATCTTAATTTAAATTTTTATAAAAATTAAAAAATGGTAACACGTAGAGCTATCAAAATGGGTCACCCGGTCCGATCCAATTCGGCCCACCACAAGTTGGTCACTTAGTGGGTCAACCCAACTCGGCTCACTTATTAGCGAGCTGAACAAATTTGAACTCGGCCCGGCCCACCACGGGTTGGTGGGTTAAACAGGTTGGCTCACTAACCTACTTAATTAAAAAAATATAATTTTTTTTCTTAAGTTAGAAATTATATTTCGGATTAAAATTTAAATAAACTTAAATACAATCTCAATATAATCCAAAATGATGTTAAACTCCAATACAAACCAAAATAAATAAATACAAATACAAATTACTATCTAAGATCAAAACATTCTTGTGACTTACCCAATACTTTTTTTCAACAAACTAATTATACTTTTTCCAATAATTATACTTTTATTAGTCGAAGCTAGGTTTCCATTTGCTAACTCACCAATGTGTTTGGTTAAAAAATTAGCCCAACATTGCAAAGTCCACCACGGGTTCAACTCGGGTGAGCCGGGTTCTTGGTGAATCGGGTCAAAAATTGACCCATATTAAAATTTGTTAAAAAATTTCAACCCAACCCGACCTGAACCCATGGTGGGCTGGATTGGCCCACGGGTTCTGACCCACTTTGACTACTCTACTAACACGTAATTGTATTTGAAAGTTCAAAATCTTTAAGGATGTCAACTTTTCGCTATCTAGAAGTCATTTGGAAATATGATCCGCGTTACTATGATCAAATAGACGTTACTATGACTAGCGTAAACACAGGCGCTATCGCGTTGTGTGTATCCATTTTTTAAATATGCGTAATATATAAATTAAAATTATATTTATTAAAAATAAAGTGAAATATATAAGAACAAAAAAAAACCATTGATAAATAAAGAAGAAGAGAAGAAATAAAGACATCTAATTTTATAAAAAGCTTATAAAAATAACGATCAATTTTTAAAAATTTAATAAATTATTATATTTAAAGGATAAAATTGATATTTTGAAATGTGGAAAAAAAGGAATCTCCTTTTTTATATATATCGTTATAGATTAAATAGTTAAAAGATGTTTTTGGAATTTAAAATTTTGTTAAGGATGGAGAAAAGACCTTCGAGGTACAGGAATAAACCCGCTTACACCTTTTTGTTTTTACTCTTTCTTTTTGCACCACCGACATGGGACATTCTGATTGGCCGGCCAAGCACGGTAGTTTTTGCAGAAGGAGGTCACCGTTTTCTCTCCAAAATCCTTTCAACTTCTGTCCATGTCATCTTCAACTTCCACAAGCGCTTTCTCTCATCAAAATATACTATCATCCAAAGTCATTTGAGTTGGATCTGGATTTTCTTTTCTGCCTGACGTTTTTGACCATCAACTTTTTTTTTCATCATCTCTTCCGCTGCATTCTCCATTCCATCATCTTCTTCCGTTCACAACAGAGAGACTGTTGTTGTCCATCCTCTTCTTTAACCCATAACACAAGACCTCTGAACCAATTCTCGCATTCACCATCTTCCATATACTAATTCATCAGGAAAACAAACCAGGAACCAACCCCCATTAGAAAATCCAATCATTCCTTCCTATTCTCATCAACAGATTTTCGCAACCATCATCACCACACCAGAACCAACCATTATCGCCATTACAGATTCCATTCTTTTTCTTCACTCATCGTAAATTTTCACCTGCACCAAACCACCCAAAAACAGAAACCAACTTGTCCCTCAACTTCCCAATCTATATCTTTCCAGTCAGCACAATACAATTCTAACATAAACCAACATCAAAATCAGAACAGGCAACAATCGACACCCTTCTCCTCCAAAACCTGCCAATGCTTAAATCTAACCACGCAGAGTAACCAAAATGAGGGAGAATGAATATTGAATGGCAACGGAGTGTAGATGAAGAAGCCGTCACGGTGGTTAGGGCTGACAGTGGTCTTATGGATGTACTCGAAGAAGAAGCCCCACGCTTGTTTAGGGAGAAAGAAATGACGTTCACAACGCTGACAATCGTGACCAGTCGCCGCGAGGGCGAGTGGTTGTGGCGCGCGCAGCAGCGGCCCTGGTTTTGGCGTGGACGGTGAACTAGCGTGAGAGGAAGAAAACGGGAAAGTGTTGCGATTAACGAAGGAAACGTCTCCGGTGGCTGTTCAAACCGTCGGCCACAATTCTGAACGCGGCTGACGGTGCCGGCGACGGCTGCAGCGGTCCCGGCCGGCAAGGGACGTGCATCGGCGATGGGTTTGAGACTGGTGACTGGATGGTGGAAGTTTAGGGTGAGCCCTGCGCCCCTGTGGAAGAAGAAGGAACTGAATTGGGCTTGGGCCATTTGGTTCTGTGTGCATCCTTAATGTGCCTCTACACCCCGTATTTTTATTGTTATTTTATATTGGCCGTAATTTTAACCCTTGTACTCCCAGATGTATTAACCCCACGCCTATTTTCTTTGTTTTGTTAGTTTGTTTAATATTCTGTTTGCACCCCTTTTATCACTTACACACACCACATGGGGTGCATTCACTTCCTGCAGCTCCATGCCTACTATACACACTCTATCTTCTTTTATTCTTTTTCACACCATGTGCTTCTTATTTACACCCTCATCCCTCTTTTATTCTGGTTTTCCTTTGTTTCTAATCACACTTTATGCACATTTTACTCTATGTTTTTACATAATATTTTCATAAAAATAATAAAAAGTTCAACATTGTAAAAGAAAATTATTTCTTTCTTCTGTTCTTCAAGTTTAGTACTCAACTGTCCCATGTTCATAATGTTACTTTTGAGATCAGGTACATGGTACATGTTTCAAATTTATCCAACTCGACCATCCTTCTAAGAGTACTGGATCCTTTTTGGGCCTTTCACCTTAACCTTTGAATCATCTCCAAAAGACATATGTCTAAGTCGTACTTTTGTTAGGTCTTTGAAGAAGTTCTTGTCTTTGCACATATGATTGCTTGCACTCATGTCAAGGTAGCACACCAAGTTGGTTGAACTACTTCGTTGTCCTACCAAGTTGTTCAATTGCATATCCTCGACTTTTGAGTTGCTATCAAGTTGAGGTCGACACCTAAGCATTGTGACATCATCAAGAACCCCCTTTTCTCTTCAACTCCTATGAAAAAATTGGTAGTCACTTCCCTCTTATTTTCATATCGACACTTTTTAGAAAAATGCCTAACTTTACCACAATTGTAACACCTATTCGAGTTACAATCCTTTGCATAATGACTGTACTTGTTACATTTGTTCCAATTCTCTCCTGAGTGTTTGAAGTCAAACCTACTTCACTCGGTCATCCCCTTTATATGCCTTCTCCACTATATCTCGTGCTTCTCTTAAAGAATTGACATTTGCAATTTTCTCAAAGCCAGACTCATTCACAACTTGGTATAGAATATACAAAGTTGCCCTATCCTTCACGTGCGCTTCTTTCAACACTTTCAATTGGGCATTTGACCAATTTGTGGTGTTTATGGGTTCTTCAAAACCATCTTTAACCACCTCCCAATTTTCTTAGGAACCAAGAAGAGCCTTGAGGCTCTAATTGTTGTAGTTGACCACCTTTTTCAATTTGGGTAGGGACACATTGTTTGTAAGACTGACCATCTTACTTGTTTTTTTTTTCTCAAACACTCAAGCTCTCTAGCTCTATCTTTTTTTTATCACTTAAACACTCAAGCTTTATCTTTTTTTTTATCACTTAAATACTTAAGCTAACTAGCTCTTGATACCACTTTGTAGACCACAAACTCTCTATTGTGAAAACCTTGATTCAACTCTTGTTGTTGTTGTTGTTGTTTATTCATAGAATTCACAATACAATTTATAGACTCAAAGTTCTAACTATTGTACTCAAAACGACTATAAACGGCTAATACACTAACTATCCATATCAGTTAGTACATTAACTACACACAAGTACTAATTCATTAACTACCTACAATTACTAACTCATTAACTAAGATTAAAACTTTAACTACTAATTCATTTAAATTTATTCTAAACTCAACAATTTTCTGTAATGAGGACGTATATTTTTTCCTAAATTGGATATGGAATTTTTCAACAATTGAGAATTTGGAGTTTTTTAAACCATATGTGTATTATTAGTTTCTACTTAAAATTGTATAGGGTATTAAAAGGTCTTTTCAAAGAACTTCTTTTGATGAGAGTGAGAATTACAAAGATGTTTTCTTTGTTGTTGAGATAAGTGTGATGACATAGGTCAATAATAAAATAATGTCATTTTAGATTTTTTTTTTCACTACAACATTGTCATTTCAAATTGTTTTTGAGGATTTATTTCGATTGTTCTGTAAGACTATTTTTTGCGTTGAGTATCCATTGTATTTGGCATTAATTATAAACAATTTATCATTCATACATTTTTGGGTTGTCTTGAAATTTTGTTAATAAATGGGAAATAGATTATGGGGTTTCCCTTTACCAAGCTGCTAAATTCAATCTTAAAATTATAGGTATCATTAGAACGTTTCACCCATGGGTCGACCTTGGCCCCCTATGAAACTAAACCCTATATTTTAAGCCCACTCAAAAGGGGGATTTTCTAAAGCCTCAGCCTCTTAAACCCCATGTAAAGTGGGTTGGAACAGGGTTAGGGTGGGGTCAGCCGTAAAACTAAATTATTTTTTTCTCTCTTCCACAATGACCATTTTCTTCACGTTGTCTTCAACAACTTCGACTTTCTTGCTTTGTAAATCTCCTCTCTTCTTTTCCCAATCATATACTCTTTTTTTTTTTCACTCTTGCTCAATTTATACAATCATTTTGTTGTTTTATTGATGCATTTTCTTAAAGCTTTATCTTGTTATGTTTTCTGTCCTATTTACCATGCCAACATCTCAAATTGTGTAATTTGTATTTTCTCAAATTAAATAATAATCAAGATTAGTTAGAGAGAGGGCAAGTTGAAGTTGTGTTAAAATCTTCAGCTTTTTTAACAATTCAACTCTTGCAAAGAATATGATGCACCTTTATTTTTTCCCTACCTAGTATATTTACTTACCAACATTTTTTATTGTCTAGTCTTTTTAACTTCGTGTCAAAAATCCTATATGCTAAAGCCATAGACAAATGAAGGAAGTGGTTTATATACACAAAGCAAATACACAAAAGACAATAATTTTGTAACTTTATATATCACATGAAAACCAAATACAACGTTACTGCACAACATACCAAATACAACATCACAACAATTTAGGGACTTTTGATCAACACTAAAACTAAGATTATATTAACTACAATAACAATACAAAAAATTCTTATTAACTGCTTCACCCATTTCTCATACAACTTATTACTTTTCTCTAAACTACAAATGTTCCTCCTCTACCTGAAGATAACATCATTTCGTTCGTCAATATCATCTTCTCTACACCACTTGAAACAATTACACCCAACAGATTCTTCATTTCCTCTCTATTGATTAAATGAAGAACAAACCAATAAACAATATTTACAATCAATAATTAAAAAAAAAAATCAGAAACAACACTCATGGATCTAGCCTTGAAATTTTGGCAACCCTAAAATTTCTTCCTAATATTCCTAGTTGTTTTGGCAGTTCTCAAGACAACAACCTCTCCTTACTGGCAAATGAGAGTTACACCAAACCCCTTCCACCCACCACCAGGAGAGGAGACACCACGATTTTGATTGTCTAAACATGTGCAAGACCTATACGAGTTAACTTGGGACATGCCACACAACACTACAAACTGGGGAGAATATGGTTACAAGAATTGACAAGAGCAACAAAACAAAGGGGAGAATGAATTTAGGAACCTAGCCAACATTTAGGGTTTCATGCTTCACTTCTACAGAAAAAGAACCCTTTACTACTCATGCCACGTCAATTGCACACCATTCTTAAAAACTTTGACACACATCAGTTGAATTTTGCTAGATCCGTACTATGTGAACGACGTTTGTTCAAATTAAATGGGAATGACTAACTTGAGTCACATTAGAAAACATAAGGACCAAATCGAGACAACGAATAATTGGAGGATCATTTTGAAACTACTTAATGAATAAGAAGATTAAACGAGTAATTTAATCTCTTTTTAAAATTTAAGTCTAAAAAATAATTTATCATAATCTAATAAAAAATTGAGATGTAATTATTAAAAGAAAAATATATGATAATCAAGCCACAATTATAAATCAATTATGGAAAAAACATGTACTACATTATTTTTTCTTCTATATTCGTACAAAATGAATATGCAAAAAGCTCATGAGATAAAAAATAATACTAACTATTAAACTAATATTTAAGTATCAAGTAAGACAAGAGAGATATCTTTTTTTTCTCAAGAATGGAAGAGAACAAATGAGAAATGAGAGAAAAAAAAATAATGAGTTTGTATTTAGCTTCCATCTTTCTTACTTTAGAAACAAAAAGAAAATAGAAGAGAGTAAGAGATGAATATAATTCGTGAGAAACTAAAAAGATAATGAAAAAGAAAATAAAAAATATCTTAATAAATATTGTAAGACCCTCTTATTTCAGTCCCAATCTTTAAGGGCTGCCCCAAAATCTAATGGGCCTAGGGGTTGGCCCATAGGGAACTAAAGACCCTAATCTGCCCTAACCCGCCCATTCATCTCATTTCAGAACAAAAAATAGTTCTCCCTTACTTCTTCTTTGAGCAGTTGCGAACCTCTGCTAGGGTTTGATTCATAATCCTCTCCAAGCAAACTCAAGCTCTTCTACTCCGTGTAAGTTGTTTCTGAGCTCGTAGTAGTCCTCCTCTAGTTTTATTTTAGTATTTCCTTAGGGCCTCATCTCAATGACCTCATTTTGTTCCGTTCCACTATTTTTCCAACCCTTTGTTTTGTTCCTAGAGTTGCTACGCTCCATTGTTCGGTGTCGAGGTCGCGTCGGGATATTCTGCTAACTTATTGCCAGGTAAAGGAAGCTAGGGTTTCTTGCATTTTATAATTTGTGGCTTATTTTTTATCTATCTTGAGTTGGTATGAAGTGTGTGCTGCTGTAATCACATAAATATGCTCTGCTCTGTGTTTTGGACATGAATGTATGACTGTTACAGGTACAAACAGTGGCGAGAACTGATAGTCTTGCCCAAGCGAGCCTGTCTCGCCTAGGCGAGACTGGCAGAGGCTCGCCTAGGGCTTTTGCATGAGTTGTCGCTCAAGTGACCAAGCTTTGTTTTGAGCGAGAGAATGCCTCTCTCAGGCGAGGAGATCTCGCCTAAGTGAGCTAGTGCAGAGTGCCCTCGTTCCTGATTGTCGAGCCCTCGCCAAGGCGAAAGGAGCTCGCCTGAGCGAGAGTCCCTTTCACCTGAGCGAAGCCTTCTTGCTTGAGCGAGAGGCTGGGCGAGTGTGCGGCTTATTCTGTTGTTTCTTTGTTCTCATATGTTGGTCATATGTTTGGTATTGATCTTGCTTTTAATGTATGAATTGGGTGATTATGTATGAGTGAGATCATTTATAGTCTGTAATGGATGAGCTTAACATGATCTGGGCTTGTCACATGTATGGATTGTTTCATGGATTGAGAATGATGAGGTTGGTACGGTTTTGCATGGAATACGAATGAGGATTGGTTATAAAGGATGACATGAGTTTAAATGCATGATGAATATGTACTTGGTTGGTGGAACATGTTGGTTCTGTTAGGACATAATTCCATGAGCCTCTAGGTGAGACTTTATGGTGGTGCCTCATTTTGGTCGGGACGTAATTCCATGGCCCCTGTTAGTGGGAGTTCATGGTGGTTTCCCATCTATATAATTTGGTAAAGATTCAAGGTAAGGTTGCATCCTGACACTCTAAGGAGTTAGTTAGTCTCACAGAGCGGACTGACTCTTGTGGTGAGAGTAGCAGGAGGCCTAGAATTCATTAAGGGCTAGCCTTGTGTGTGGGGGATTGAGACATTGTAACACTTAGCTCGGGGTGAGCAGTTTGAGGGTGAGTAGAGAAATCCACCACAAGTGTAAGCATCCGCTGGATCCGACTAAATTATATGTATCTGGATGAGTCGAGTCTGAGTCTTAGTGTATTGTTTGCCAGTCATAACATGGTTGGTTGACATATATTCGTTGGTATGTGAAATAACATGTATTTATATGATAAACCGATTTATACTCTAGCTTACCCTTTTTCTTGTTTGATTGCTTTGTGTGTGGTCCTTCTCCTTTTGCGATGATCATCAATTTATTGATGTGAGCAGATGCGAGGAACACCCGTGGTCAACAAGGAGGTGATGGTTCCGCTACTTAGCCTCTGGACTGGCTTCTGCTTTTGGGTTTTCTTTAGGGCTATGGCCTATGTACTTCTTGTTTTTGGGCTTAAATTCTAAATACTGACAATTTATATTTTTATGCTTTGTTATCGGCATCGTGGTGTGCCATTTTCCTATTTGAGTTTCTCTTGGATATTTGTGAGGAGTAGTGTTTATACTCCAGGACTTTGTTTGTAATACTATTCCGCGTGACATTTCTTTAATTTGCGTTATTAATTAAATGGGGTGTTACAAATATTTATATTATTTACTGTATTTGATTTTATATTTTATTATTTATTAATATTAAATATTGTGTTTTATAAAAGAAATAGAAGGATACCTTATTTAATTTTCATTCATTCTCAGTATACACCGCATATAATTTAAAATTTTTAAAAAGATGAAAATTTCTAATATACACATATAATTTTAAAACTTTTAAAGAAATTTGGGGATCATGGCCTTTCCGTCCTTTCAAAGATCTGCTTATGCTTATACATAAATTAATTTTAATATATTTAAGAAAATTTTATTAATTAAAATTTGTTAGAAATCATCTATCGAAAAATTCACTTCTAACTTAATATTAGAATTTATCTTGTTGCAATTTTTCTTAGTGCAATTCTTTTTGTTGGGAAAATGGGAAATATTGTTAAATAAATAGCTACAAGGATGCATTAACTACGAAGCATTCAATTAAGAAGAGGCAATTCTTTTTCTATTTTTGTTATTGTGTACTTTACTCTATAATCATGTGTCATCTCATCCTTTAGTTTCATGCTAAGGTGGTTAAATATGTATTTTTGTTAATGAAAATAAAGGCGTTGGATAAATGTGATGGGCTATTGTGTTTCTTAATATCTTTAAGGCTTAAATAGTCATTTGATCTTAGTTTTGGTCGACTTTTTTCACTTTGGTCCTACTTTTGAAAATGTTTTCAATTTGGTCCGACCTTTCGTAATTTTTTTTCAATCAACTCCTTTTCGTTAACTCCGTCTAAATCATTAATGGAACAGTGGGCAGCGTGGTGATTTTGTGTGACTTGGATACTATTTAGTGACATGTCCGTTTGCATTGTCACAACCCAGATTTTAAATTGAAATTTAGGGTTTGTGTTCATTATGGTTGTCTTCCATTAAAGTTCAGCTGAAAAGGAATTTCTCGTGGGGCATCTTCATCTTCTTCCAATAGTTGGGTTCACTGAACTTGCAATTCCTGCCATGGTGGTTCTAGGGTTTCAGGCTCACCCCCAATTTGCGATTGCAGAGACATTGCAGTGGTGCACACAACTAGAACTACAAAGGACTTGGGTAAACAATTTTGGGGCTGTGCGAACTTTAAGGTTTATTTCCCAGTGTTCGACTTTGGGTGTTTCTTTCACTTTCAGTGTTTCACTTTCATCTTCATGGTTTTTTTGTGTTGCAAAGATGTGGTGAAGATGTGTTGGGATGCAACTTTTTCAAGTTGTGTTATGAAGAGGGTGCTGATGAGCGAGATGCCATTATCGCTAGGCAAAGGTAGAAGATCGCTTATATTGAAAATTCATTGAGAGTTTGGAAGAAACGGATGCAACTGTCATTAGTTGTGATAGGTGTTCTTATTGTAATGAATGTAGTGGTTTTTATGGGTTGTAATTGCCATTGGCTATCTTGAATAATTACTTGAATGAATGAGTGATATTCCTTTATCTTTAATTACATATTCTCGGCTGTTTAAAATTATTTGTTATTTTTGTGTAATTTTAATGAAATGAAGAACGAACAATTTGAAAATGAAGAAGGCAGATAAAATTATGAAAAGTGCAAAGTTGATGCATTACTAATTAAGGCTTTTAAGCCATCCATCAAAATATCAGTGATCAGAATCCAGAAATTCTTAAAGTACATCCTGATTTCCCAATTATCACATTCATAATACATAACAAAATATTCCCTTCCCCTCCCCCAAAATACATTTAGTAATCTCATGATGGACGTGGTGGCCTTCTTATTTGCATTTTTGGCATCATCTTTCTAATTTCATAAGTTGGTTGGCTAGGCTGTTTTACTACAGTGTTGGGTGGTGGTCCTGCTGCTGGTGGGGTTGGTGCTGCAGGTGGAGTGGGTGCTGCAAGTGGAATGGGTGTTGCAGGTGGAGTGGGTGTTGCAGGTGGTTGACTTGGTGGTGGTTCACTTGGTGTGGGTTGGGTTGGTTGTGGTGTTGCAGCTTCAGTGGGATGTTCTCCACAACCATGGATAGGAAGTGTTGGACAATTGTTCCTCTTGTGCCCAAGTGCGCGACAAATTGAACATCTCTTTCTATGACCACCTGGTCTCATTTGGGTGTTATCTTTTCTAAGTTCCCAAGCTTCCAGCCTTCTCTTATTCTTTGGTCTCCCTGGCAGCCTTCTTTTAAGTGGTGGTAGAACATCAGAAAAGGTAGTTGTTTTCTAGAAAAGGTGACCATTGGCAGGAAGAACTATGGAGTTGTATATCTCTTCATATGTTGTACGTCTGAACCAATGTGGAATGTAATCTTCTGCCTTTAAGTTGAGGAAGTTCAGTGCAGCAATTGCATTGCAGCATGGGATCCCACTAATAAGCCATTTCCTATAGCTGCATTCCTGGCTTTCTATGTTGACAGTGAACTTGTCTCCAATTAATGAGACATGTCTAACTTCAAACAACTTTTGACCTGACCAACTGCACGAGGACCAAATTGAAAAGTTATAAACCTAAACTAGGACCAAATTGAAAAGTCATAAACCAAAACTAGGACCAGAATAAAAAAACTTAAGTAATAGTAGGACCACATGTGTGTACCTTGGTATCCAATACTTAGTTTTTTTAGATTCTTTTGATAATCTGGTTCGTATCTTAGGGTAGATATCACCCTCGTACTTCTGCACCTTGGATCTGTTCTTGGACCACCTCTTCATAATATATAAATGGATCTCTTCCAGCATTGAGATGATTTGCTTGGACCTTGAATCCACAATAACGTTGTTGAAGGCTTCACTCATGTTGTTTACCAACGTGTCACATTTGGCTTGCATGTTAAACCTAGACCTGGACCAATATCTGGAGAAACAAATTTGTTAATCTTTTGTTAATCTGGAGAAACCAATATTTGGACCAATCATAATAGAATCAGTGATATGGATGACTAACCTTGGTGGAATTGCTATTAGGTATTTAAAGGCCTCCTCGTTCACTTCTTTAATATTATGCATTTCTCTTTCCCATGCTCTTGGGTGCGTGCTGGTTGCAGCTTTCCACATCAAGGTTTTTAGTTGCTTACTTCCAAACTTTTCTCTGAAATTGCTATATAGATGGCGTATACAAAATCTTTGCTCAACGCCAAGCAATAGCTCTTGTATGTTAGGAAGCAATCCATGTGTATGCACTAGTGAGTTAGTATTCATATTAAAATAATAGAAGTACAATTAACATAAAAAAATGGAAACATATTACCTTTTGTTGGTCGGACATAAATGTGCAGAACCTACATATATCAACACCTCCCAGGTCCTCAACCAACAACTCCAAAAACCAGATCCATGTGTCTTTGTTCTCAACTTCAACTACTACGTAGGCTATAGGAAGCATCTGGTCATTTGCGTCACGACCTACTGTAGTTAGTATCTCACCCCCATATTGTCCTTTCAAAAAACAACCATCAAGGCCTATGATAGGTCAACAGCTTACACAACTGTCCTTGCATGCCTTTAGACAAGTGTAAATTCGCATGAAAATCTTCTCATCATTAACATCTTCCACTTTAACTTTAACTATGGATCCGAGATTTGATCTAATTATCTCATGAGCATAATCATAAATCCTTCTATACTGATCTTTAAAAGATCCTTCAACCACCTTTGCTGCCAGTTGCTTTGTCCTATGAGCCATTGAAACTGACACCTTTGTATTCCATTTCCTTGCAACTTTATTACGTATATCAACCAGCTTCAAATTAGGATTTTCTATTAATGTGTTGTCTAAGGTTTTACTCAACCATTTTGAATTCATCAAATTTATACTAAATTCTCTGCTGCACTTATGACGGTCTTGAACTTTTCTCAACTGCCATGTTATACATGAAACCAGAAATCCACAATAAAGGGACCAATCACATTTCCCTTAAGCCCCTAAACATCTCACCCGCACTCTTTCCTTGTCATTTTTGTCAAACTTCAAGTTCCTCCCAGCATGAACATCATACGTTCTTACACCATCAACAAACTGTTCCTTGTCCACGAAGGTTGTCCCCACCTCCCATCTATAATCAGCCATTGACTTGGGTTTTTTAAATGTAACAAAATAACCACTAATCCCATCATGTTCTGTCTCACTAGCACTATCTTGACTATCATGGTTTTGTGAACTTGGACCAACTTCACCTGACCCTAAACCTTGATTAGAATTTCCTTGACCATAATCAACATCTATTTCTACATCAACTACGCCTTCAGTCCCTCCATTACCATAACCCCAGTCCTCTCCATCACTATCTCCTAAACAGTCTGCATCAGAATCAATCCAACTATCAACCTCAACCCTTTCATCATCACAATCCCTTTCATCATCATCTTCAACAATATTATCCAGCCCTTTATCAACTTCTAGATTACCCACATCCTCAACTCCCACTTCTTCTTCACCTGTACCCACATTCTAAACTCCCACTTCTTCTTCCAAATGCCCAATACCTTCACCCACAACATCATCAACTACAATTTCAGGAGCAGAAGAAGCGCACCTTCTTAAACTGTCAACCACTTCACCTTCGTCTGATCCAATTTCAGTCTCTTGGTTCCTAGCATCTTCAAGTGGAGCAGACCTTACATCTTCAGGTGGAACAGACCTTACTACAATCTCAGTTCCTAGTACCTCAAATTCACTAACAGCATGACTGCTTTCACCACTCTCTAAAGGTCTCCTAACATCTTCTTCAGGTTCCACTATCAACTCCATGCACAACAAACATGTGCACTTCACCATAATGCCTTGTGATATGAAGCATATTAAGTGCACCCTTGCCATCATCCAAGGAGTGCAACAACATCTCAACACAATAACACAACCCCTTTATGCTATGATAGCCCATTTCCTTAAGAGACCCCAATATTTCGAAATAACTCCAGCGGTCAAGATCGCATGACCAATGAGTAGTTTCTCCACCAACATACTTACACCAATCATTTTTGGCAAAGTGACCACGGTGGTGGACCTCAACGTCAAACCTTTCATCAGACATTGGAAACAAAAAAAAAAATAGAAAAAACCTATAAATTGTAAACAATGTTTAAATGGGGAACAAATACTCCATCTACAACCGACAAACCGACAAACCGACAACCAACCATGAAACCCACCCCACCACAGATAACGACAACACAAACAATTAAAAATGTTGGGTCACCAACGAAAACAATAAACAATGCACCACCGAAAAAGCAACTATAATTTAAAATATTCCATGGAATGCATAAACAAAACCCTAATCATTAACACTAAACCCAATCAATACTGAGCAAACATAAAGCCCTAAAACAGGACATACCTCCGCGATGAACACATTTTTTCCTCCGCAACAATTGTACAAAGATGAGCGTAAACCTTGGATGCCAGAAATTGATCTCAAAGGCGCAATTCCAAAATTTCACAGAGCGATGAAAAAATCCCCAATTCGACCCCAAAATCCCCAATTCGACATAAACAACCCTAAACCCAATTTAATTCAACTTAAACCCTAAAATGAATCTGCAATTACAATTACAATTAAATGGTCAACACAGTGCAAACAGACACATTACTGAACAGTATCCACGTCACACAAAATCACCACGCTGGTCACTGTTCCGTTAACAATTTAAACGGAGTTAACGAAAAGAAGTTGATTGAAAAAAAATTACGAAAGGTAGGACCAAATTGAAAACATTTTCAAAAGTAGAACCAAAATGAAAAAAATCGACCAAAACTAGAACCAAATGACTATTTAAGCCTATCTTTAATTGTTAAATCATAATTACAACCCTCACAGTTTCATAGGCCAATGAAACAGTTAACTTGAAAAAATAGAAACATAAAATAATGACAATGTGATAATATAATGTAATATAATATCTAGATATTAATTTCTTTATCTTTATAAAATGTCACGTAAATACAAATTACTTTTTAACATTATTTTTAGCAAATAAAATTAATAAATAATGATTATGATAAAGAAAGTAAAAGGAGTAAAAGGCTCTAGAACAGAACAGCTTTCACGTACAATAATGCGAAATGTTTGTTGCAAAAGAGCAAAACGTGGGAAACGTTAGAAGCTGTACGGATACTCTTGGATTTCGAAAATTTAAGTGAATTGGTCATTATAAAGCTGTATTAACTACAAAGCTGTACGTTAAACCTTCAATTCAACTCATTAACTGAAGTGTCACTGTTTGAGTTTGGTCATTCTAAGAACCGGTTCTTTTTTTAAATTTCTTTATCATGAATACAAACTTTTTCCTGTAGTCATGGTCCAAAACCAATTAATCATGCCAAGAAATGACAATGACTCATATTGATCAACTCAATATCAGTTTATCATACTTTAAAACCTTCACAACATTATTGTAATCTATTTGAAATTATTTAAGTTACACTATTTTTTAGTTTTAATTTTTGTTAAGTTTTGTTAGATTATTATTTTGTAATTTGAAATAATGTCTCGACAATAGAAGGAGAAGACATAAACAAATTTAGGTGATGATTACTTTTCTTGGTCAACCGAACCTCTTTCTTTAAGTCTTTTACACCAAGCAAAACGTTCCAAAATTATAAAAAACACTTCACGAACAACTGCAGATATGTATTGAACAACTGCAGATATGTATTGTTTAGATAGAGAGAGAATTTTTTTTTCTTTTTTCAGTGTAGATTCACTTTTAGATTTCTAAGTTTAAGTTTAGTAATGAAGGAGAGTTGTTAAAGTTAGAAGCGAGGAAGAGGTTAAAATTTTGTTTTATTGGGATTTTTTTAATATGTTGTGAAGTTAAAATAATATCCTAGAAATTTCATTTTTGATGATGAAATTTTTTATGTGTTAGGGGGAATGTATGTTCCTGTAAAATATAATAATTAAGAAAATAATTAATGAGATTAAATAGATATTTTAAGTAAAAGATAAAGGAGTTTAGTAATTATTTAATTAAAAATATATTTGATATTTTTAAATATTATGAGATATCCTTAAAATTGTTAGATATTATGTGATTTTTTTGGATAATGTTAGATATTAATAAGTCATTAATTATTTAAAGAGATTTAGTTAAGATGTTATTATAAGAGATGGTTTACTATTATTTATTTTATTTCAAAGATTATTGTAGTAGATATAATGATTTATTAATTATTTATTTTATTTAAAAAATTTTAAAGAATAAAAGATTAGGTGAATAAATATTAAGAAGATATTAAAAATATTTCCTAAAAGATATATAAAGTAGCTATTATAATTAGCGATGGTAAATAAACCCGTACCGTGGATATCACCCGAACTCGTTCCTGTTTTGATGGGAAATCTCTACATTGACTGGATATAGGTATGTGTATGAGTAATATTCGTAGTTTTCAACTAGAGATTGAGATATACATATTCCACCCAAATACTCGTCCTCGTTTAAATTACTAAAATATCTATTAGGTAATTTAACATATATATATATATATATATATATATATATATATATATATATATATATATTTTTTTGTTTATTTTTTTCGTTCAAAAATTAATTTTATAATTTAATTTGTTTCAAAATATTATTTATGTTTTATTTATTATATAAAAATAAATTATATATATATATATAAATATAAATATATATTAATATTTTATTTTATTCTTAAAATATATATTAAGAAAATTAAAAAATTAAAATAAAAGTCAATTTTAGAAAGACTAACAGTAAAAATAAGAGTAAATAAAAGAAATGGATTAGAAGATGAAATAATAAAATTAAAGAAAAGAATATATGTATATATATCGGATGTCAACACTTTATAACGAAAAAAAATAATGAAGTTTTGAATGTTGACATCCGTAAAACAAAATTAAATATCGGATGTCGATATCTGTATATAAAAAAAATTAAATACTAGATGTCGACAACCGTATTAGATAAACTTAAAAAAAAATATAAAGTATCAAATATCAACATCTGTAGAACAAAATAAGATATGAGATGTCGACATCTGTTGAAAAAAAAAATTGAGAGAGAAAAGTAATTATTTTTAGTGAGGACAAAGTGAGAATTTAAAAGATTTTTGGAGTGCAAAAAAGTGTTTGGAGGTATAGGAAAAAGAACTCTAACAGAGTCATCTATCGGTATTCGGGGGTTTACTAAATGGACCAACGCTTTTGTATACTATGGTAGACTACCCAACCGAACATTAACATTCTGTTAGTCCAGTTTGATTGGATAAAAAAACAATGTTAAAAATCAATAAAAAAACATAAAAAATAAATGGTGCGAGGACTATGATTTATTCGTTAGATTTAGCGGATTCACATGGAACACATGATCATCGAAACAGTTCAATTCTAAAGATGAAGTTTGGGATGACTTGATCAAAGTAATGAATCCATATTAAAAATATTTATATAAATCTAGAAAAGAAACAATATGTTATTTGTCATGTTCAATTTTAGGCAAAGCAATCTTCGCCAAATGGAAGGTTAGTGTCATTAGGCACCGAAGATGTCAAAACTAGTCAAAGCCCATTAGTCAATCACTACGAAAAATCTTATAAATTGTGACAATTATTTTTTTATATTATGATGATATTAAGTACCACAATTTATGTCAATGACAGTTTAAAAAATCGTCACAAATATAATATGGTGGTTTCTACTAACCGCTATATTAATAACCATTTTATGCAATATATTAAAATGGTGTTTTGTAGTGTAAACGATGAGAGTTATTGTAAGGCCCATTAAAATCTGCTTTCTCTTTTCTGCCCTAATGTCTAAGGGTTGGCCTTAATCTGTTGGGTCTAAAGGTTGGCCCATAGGGTGCAGAGGCCCTAAAGCTGTTAAGGTTCCCCTTTCAGTTTCACTTTGCAATCTGAACCTAACACTGCCTCCTTTTCCATTCCAGAGCTCTGCTAGGGTTAGCCGCCAACCCCTAAGGGAACTCCGACCAGAACTCCACTTCACGTAAGTCTGTTCTAACTCGTACCTTAGTTCCATTTATCTCCTTCTTCGTGGTTCCCAACTAGGGTCAATCAGGTTGAACTCGTTTTAATCTAGTTCCACTGTTTTCCAGCTCGCTACTCCACTCTAGACGCCGTTGCGTTCGCTGTTGGTGCTCAAGGATCCAACTACTAGCTTGTTTTCCAGGTAAGGGAAGCTAGAACCCTCCTGCTTGTTTGGTACGAGTCTGTTATTCGATGTTGGTTGTGATTGTTTGAGTTTGCCTACTGTTATGGATGTGTGATATGGTGGGAATGTTGTTTGGGATACGCTCATGAGTCTGTTGCAGGTGAAAACAATGGTGAACACTGATAAACTCGCCCAGGCGACCTGGTCTCGCCTAGGCGAGGTTAACAGGGGCTCGCCTAAGCTAATCTTCCACGAATGGTCGCCTAGGCGACCCGCTGTTTCTTGGAGCAAGCGAACGTCTTGCTTAAGCGGAGAGGGCCTCGCCTAAGCGAGATCGCGCAGGGGCTACTATTCTCATTGTCGAGCTCTCACCTAGGCGGATGGGAGCTCGCCTAAGCGAGAGTCATTCTCGCTTGAGCGAGACCCTTCAGCCTAAGCGAGGAGTTGGGCGAGGATACGTCCCGAGATGTTGTTTCCTCTATGCTTGGATGTTTAAATTATGCTATATGGGTTATTGTATGATGGCTTAATGAGAATGGGTATGCATGTTTGGGAAGAGATTATATGTGGGGGATTAGGAGTTTGGCATGATTTTTATATGAATTGTACATGAGAAGTTGGATATATATATATATATATATATATATATATATATATATATATATATATATATATATATATATATATATATATATAGATATATATATATATATAGATATATATATATATATATATATATATATATCTATATATATATATATAGATATATAGATATATATAGATATATATAGATATATATACATATATCTATATATCTATAT
>Ga0214545_1007066_pt1 | contig 19060 bp, 8 predicted proteins | sample CNSS4metaG_FD_160064 | JGI IMG/M metagenome (GOLD analysis project Ga0214545, IMG submission 160064) | Root nodule microbial communities from cowpea collected in UCLA plant growth center, Los Angeles, California, USA - CNSS4 | ecosystem: Host-associated > Plants > Roots > Nodule | place: USA...
AGGAGGGGTAGCCAGGGATGTTACAAAAAAGTGCACTTTTTTGTAACACCCCCGGATCCTCTTGGGCTTACCAGGCATCCCACCTGCCACCCTCAAACCGGTTGTGTTAGGTCTGCAGCCCAATACATCTGCCATCACCCTACTTCTTTCACTCTCTTCACACTCAATTTCTTTCACTCTCTTCACGCTCAACTCTTCTTAACCACACCACATTCATCTCCGATCATGTTTTTACATTCTGATTTCACATTTTTTAGGATTTTTCCGATCATTTTTTGGTTTTGCCTTCACCATTTACTCTTTATGTTTTTTCTATCATCTCCGATCATGTTTTCGTTTTGTTTTTATGGTTTTTTTTAGGTTTTTTCCGATCAGTTTTTGGTTTTGCCTTCAGCGTTTACTCTTTATGTTTTTTCTATCATCTCCGATCATGTTTTCATTTTGTTTTTATGGTTTTTTTAGGTTTTTTCCGATCAGTTTTTGGTTTTCCATCATTTTCGACCACTACTTCGTAAGTTTTTGTTGTTTTATGTTTCAATGATAATTTCTTTGTTTTTACAGGCTGATTTCACATTTTTTAGGGTTTCTCCGATCAAGTTTTGGTTTTGCCTTTACCGTTTACCATTTATTTATTTTTCTCTAATCTCCGATCAAGTTTTGGTTATTGTTTTTAGGGTTTATTTGTATCTTTTTATGTTTTCCATCATATTCGACCACTAATTCTTAATTTTTTGTTATAATATTTGTATCCATGCTAATTTCTTTGTTTTGACAGGCTGATTTCACATTTTTTAGCGTTTCTCCGATCAGGTTTTGGTTTTGCCTTTACCGTTTACCCTTGATGTTTTTACTATCATCTCTGATCATCTCCGATCAGGTTTTGGTTTTAGTTTTTATGGTTTATTTTTCTATTTTTCTATTTTCCATCATATTCGACCACCACTTCTTAATTTTTTGTTGTTTTATGTTTCCATGCTAATTTCTTTGTTTTTACATGATTATTTAACATTTTTAGTGATTACCTATTTTGTAGGTTTTGAAGATTGATATACAGGATGTCTCAAAATGACAGTCATTAGTTTAGTCTGAAGTTGGAACTCATTGGAACTCATTGAGTTCTGTTAAAGTTCATTTAGTTGAAGTTAGAACAATGATTATTCCTTTTAATTTTGATATGCATTGATATTATTTACATCTCAATTTATTCTGTTCATCTTTTATTGTCAGTGTTTGTTGATTTCTTGGTTGTTGATGTTGTTGTATTGTATCAGATGTAACGGTATTAATACATAATTAGTTTTTAAGTGTATGTTTGGTTTTTGTTTTTTCATTTTTTTAAAAGGACTTGCTCAGTTTTCTTCATTGCAACCCAAGGTGGATCTGTTTTCTCAGGCAGTGTTGGAATTCAATGAAGAGGAAGTAATGTTTTTTATGAAAAAGATATCATTTTAGTTTTGATAACTAATAATGTAGAAGTTTTGAAACCAGTATTAGATATCATCTTAATTTTGAAACCAATATTGGATCTCTTAATTATTTTATTCAACCTTATAATTTATTTGTAACCTTATGATGGATTTTTTTTGTGTAGGTTTACCCATATTTTATGTTGAGTCCTTAGTTAATTAACATAAGGTCTTTTCTTTCCTTTATCTTCGATGTAGCTACATCACTGCATCAAGTTACTTCTTTCCTTTTTCAGCTTTCTAATCTCTTCATAGTTTTGTTTTTCTTCTTTGTTGTCTTCATATTTCCTTTTCTTGAAACCTTCAAACAATATCTTTATTTCCTTTTAAATGTCCTGCAGCTTTTATTTTTCTTTTGCTCTCTGCCATATTTTCCTTTTATTCCACAACATTGAGCCATTGGAAAAAGAGCTTTTGTTTTTTTCTCTGGTCTTGATATGTTTGCCCAGTTGCTTTTCCCACATTTTACTCACTTTGGGAAACCAAAACCAGAGTATGCGTATGGTTTTGGTTTGAATGAACCATAGTAGCCATTTTATAAAAGTTGTTTTTCTTTCTTCTGTCCTCTTCATATGTTTGACAGTTGCTTATCCCCATTTTTACTGAATTTGTGTAACCAAAACCACAACATGCATACGGTTTTATTATTGATGTATTATCTCTACAAATACATCAGACTATTCTTTTGTTTTTATGTTCTCTACAAATACATCTATCCACAACTTCCTTTCTTCACTATTTTCTATTTTCCATTTTCTTTACACCATGTCTGCTTTGCAAAAACAAACCTAGTCATTACAAGAACTGAACCTGGAGAAGGAAAGCTGGAATATTGTTACAAGAGTGGTAAGGTTATGGTTTGTAGAAGATTACACAAGGAAAATCTCCATTTTCCATGGAGATTGTTCTTCAAGACAAAGAGGTACTACACCATACTATAAACGTCCGTCATTTGTTTACTTTTCTTTATTTTTTTAGTTTCCATGTTATATTATAATGTGATATATAAAACTGTTTGTGCAGGGTGTCCTAATCCATGCGTCTATTAGACGCACACTAATATACAAATTTCAATATGAAATCAAAGAGGATAAGGTTTACTCCATTCAGTCTTTTAGTGTTTCATGTAATGGTGGTTCTTATAGAACTACAAATCACGCCTATAAGATCAACTTCCAATTCGGAACCAAGGTCAATTTGATAGAATCTACCTTAGTTCCCAAAACTAGTACTACATACACCCTTTTTTCAACCATCAAAGCACCTGGTTTTGACGTAGATTACTTAGTTAGTAAGTATATTAATTTTTTTTCTTTCCGTTTAAATTTTTATTCATGTTTTATTTTTTTATTGTTTTTTTTTGTTTAGATGTCATTGGAATGTTTACTGGTGTTGGAACAGAGAGAGAGTTAGAGAAAGGTGGTAAGAAGACCAAGATGAATGTCATCCTTATTGAATCTGATGGGTAAGAGTATTGTTCTTCTTTTATTTGATGTTTAACATTAGTCTTATTTAACCAAGTTTTACATCATGCAATAGTTATCGACTGGAGTGTACTTTATTTGGTCAATATGTTGATATGTTAAATGCATTTCTTGCCTCTGGAGAGGATCAATATGTTGTCATTGCTTTACATTATTGCAATGTCAAGATCTTCCAAAGTAACTAACTTTTTGACATTTTGTACACTTGTAGTAATTTTTTAAAAAGTGTTTGACATCTTTATATATTTTATAGATAAAGTTTCTATTCAAAATTGTATGAACTGTACGAGGATAATTTTTAACTGTTATGGTGAAGATGCTACGAAGTTGAAAAAAATGTGAGTACATTTTGCATTTTTTTTATTTTCATTTATTATTTTCGTTTAATTTGCATGTTTGTTTTTGTAGGATGTGGGATAGTATTGAATCTCCTTCTCAACCTCTTACCCAACTTGGTCAGTCTTCAAAAGTTAGCTTAGAAGAAGATTTCATTAAGCTACATCCTAGATGCTCAATTGAACGTCTCAAAGATTTTTAACAGGTTGAATTCTTTTCCTCTCCCTTTCATTTAAATTGTTTAGTTTGAATGTTGTGCTTTATAATGTTGCATTATTTATGTTCCAGGAAAGTACTTTTGTAGTGAAGGCTACTATCAAACATGTTCTAGATCATGATGATTGGTGGTACACAACATGTATCTGCAACAAAGTTGTGTATCCTGATTCCAATTTTTTTTTTTGTGAAAAATGTAACAAACATTTCATTAAGGTTACACCTAGGTAATATTATTAATCTTCATAATTCTTATTTTTCTAATTTTACTAATTTGAGTAATAGACAAATTTGAATAAATGAATAATGTTATATTTTTTTTGTTAGGTTTAAACTTAGACTTCGTGTAATTGATGCTACTGATTCTACAACTTTTGTTGTATTTGATCGTGATGCAAGTGCAATGTTGAAGAAATCATGCTCTGATATTCTTGACTTACAAGACAAGGTTAAGTATCCTATATAGTCAAAGAAATCATGCTCCGATTATTATATACACAAATTTTTGATGAAGTTAAATCATTTGCATTTCTATTTCTTTTTATAGAACACTGCTGCTGGTAACTTGCCTAAAGAGTTTGAAGTCCTCATTGATAAAACCTATTTGTTCAAAGTTGAGTGCAAGAATGATTATAATAGCAAATTTGAGCAATCATCCAGAGTTAAAAAAGTCTGCATGGATGAAAAATATCATTGAAAGCTTTAGTGATGTTGAAGTTAAGTCTTTGGTAAGATCTGATTTATTTCTTTTTAGGTCTTTTCATATATATAATTTTAATTATACTCTTTTTTTACTTATAATATATTTGTTAGGATGTATACTTTGGAAATGAAGAAGAAAGTAAACTTAAGAAGATTACAAATGAGATGGCATCTGATACCATTGTAGAGGTATGTTAATATTACAACTATACTTCTTTTTCTAAAAGTTTTTATATGCTAACTTTTTCAAGTTTATTTTTAGGATTTACTGATCAAATTCACTGAAGAATCAAATGATGTTGAGGCTCTAAGTGATCATTTGAACACTATAGGATCAAGCCTTGTTTCTACAGAGGAGGTGTTGGTCAATAAACCAGTAACTGATGTTGAAAATGATGAGTTAACCCAGAAAGAATCATCTCATCTGGAGAATCTTAGCTTTGATTTGGCTACCAAAGCACGTGTCCCAACAATTAAAAGGCAAAATTAATATGTGGTTCGAGAAAACAAGAAGATCCCAATGAAGATATTGAAGAAGAACATCAAGATTGAAAAGTGAATTGTGTTAATTCAATCTGGAAATTGTACTAGACTTTATTTGTGTTTTTATCTTGGTTATGTTATTTTTTTTGGAAAACATTTGCTGATACTCATGACCAATATGTTTTGTTGTTCTTAAGTTGTTATCATTTTGAAAACATTCACTTGAAGTTTCTGTTTATTTATTTATGAACTATATTACTTATTGTTGAACAAGAATCCCTATTTATTTTTGCTTTCACAATTTGCTAGCAGAGTCAAACTGTGTTGATATTATTTTGTATTATCAACACCATAATCATGCTAGCTACATCAAAGGAAGTGTATTGTATTTGTATTTTGTTTTAAAATATTTTAGTCTTTCAACATTTGTTTACATTTCAATTTTATCAATCAATTATTCGTAAAAATATATTTCAGGTTACATACATATAGTATTTATCTTTTGTTATCAGTTGATTTGTAAACATCGTTATATGTTACTAGCTGAATTTGAATGTGTTGATATTATTTATTTTGTTAACTACACTATCATGCTAGCTACAATATGTTTTGTTGTTCTTTAGTTGTTGTAATTTTTAAAACTTTCATTTCAAATTTCTTTTTATTTATTTATGAAGTATTTTACTTATTGCTCAACTTCAATCCCTAATTATTTTTGCAGTGACAATTTGCTAGGAAAGTGTAAGTGTGTTGATATTATTTTATATTGTCAACACCATAATCGTGCTAGCTTTATGAAAGCAAGTTTATTGTATGTGTATTCTTTTTAAATGATTTATGTTGCCTGCTGAATATTAGTGTGTTGATATTATTTTTTTTGTCAACTACACTATCATGCTAGCTACATCAAAGAGATTAAGTTTTGATCTATCGTACATGTTTGACTATATTTTTTTGTTGCACAACATATATAACTTATTTCATGTTTTCAAAACCATGATAGTTATATATTGTAACTCATATATAACTTATTCTTTTTATTAATGATAACGCTGTCGTCAAGCGATCAAATTAATACTACTTATCTATAACAACTTCAGTATTATTAAGAAAGTAGCCAAAAAATTAGTATGGGTTAAGTTAACCCTAAGCCGTCTCCCAACGAACACGGAATTGATTTTTAACTAGTTAGTTCTTATAATATCTATACAAAAGAGTTATTCAAATAAAATAATAAAAATATGAAAGATAAAGATAAAAAGATAAAATAAGATAGAAACAATAGTAAAGAAAAATAGGTCGATTCGACCGCTTTTTCAAAATAGGATTCATCATTGGTTTTTTAAATATTATTGTTATTGATTTATTGTTTAAGACTTCAAATTAATCAATGTAACTTCTCAATTAATTTGTTGGCATCCTTACTTTTTACCAAAGTAACTTCTCAATCAAAAGCAAGAACTTTGTAGATTAATCATAGTAAATTTAACCAAAGTAACTTCTCAATTAAATATTACTAATCCTAATCATGTCCATTATTTTACCTCTTATATCTAGTAAAAAGCTAATTAACCACCATAACTTCTTGATTACTTCTAATCTAAGTTTTCACCTCTAATCAATGTAACTTCTCAATTATTAGCAAAAATTCATTCAATCATATGAAAGTTTCTAAAATTAATCAAAGTAACTTCTCAATTAAAATTTAAAAACCCTTGGACTCATACGATTGTTATGTTATGTAGATTTAACACCGTGCTAACTTGCTACAATGTAAAAATAATTACTTTTACTAAATTAAGAACTAAAAGACATAGATGAAAATAAATCTCCACAAGAATCAAAAGAACAAACAAATTTATTCAAACCTCAGAATCCAATTAAGAAATTATAGTGGAACTAACCCTTGAAGCTTATCCTTCAATAGAATGCAAAATAAAAATAGAAGAAGAATAGAGAAAGAAAAAGGAAACGAAATTAGGCCCCCCTAAGGGTTCCAAAACTCCAAAGTCTCGAGCTTGTACTTTTCTTCTACTCCCTTGGTCTCTTTATATAGGACATAGACTGAGCTTTTCGGTTGCTAAAACCTCTCAAATATCTTTTAAAATAAAGATAAAGATAAATATTCAAAGATATTTGGAGAGATCTAAACTAATTGACAAATATAGTTTGATTAATAATTTATGATATAATTAAATAAATTAATTATTTAAAGATATCTAATAAATTTTTAACAAATAATATTTGCATTAATTTTCTCAATAAGCCATTTTTAATCCTATAGTCCAAATTTGCTGGAAAATCCAAAAAGATAAGTATTTGCACTTAAGTCCCTCTCCTTTGACCAGATTTGAATATTTGACCAGAGTTTGACTAGTTTAATTGTGCAATGAGAAGCTGACACGTGGCAATGCACTTTCTCTATCCAGAATTAGGGTTTATGCAGATTGGAGATGCAATGACGGTTGCTCCTATGCTGCCGGCGCTGGCTTGTGGTTGCCATGGCTGCACTTTCATTTTCTTCTTTGGTGAGGTGAGTGAATGCTACGAGGTGCTGCCTTCTTCTTCTTCGATCTAGTGTAGGTTCGTGACTGTTGTGGTGTTGTTGCTGGATGTGTGGGGCGAAGTTTGAAGATGGTAAAATGGTGGTTCGAATCTGGCTCGTGTTTCTGCTAGTGCGTCTGGGAACTGACGGTGGATGGTAGTGGCGGAGCAGTAGCTGCCGTGATGGTTTCCGCAAGGTGCAGGGGTGGTCTAATGCGTTTTTCGGCAAGGATGAAGCTCGCTGCAGTGGAGGCTCGTGTGCAAACCTGCAGGCGCTACGATGGTGATGGAGATGTAGTGGTGGTTGGCGAGATCCATGGTTGACGGTGGTCCGACGACGGAAACATGGTGAAGATGGAGGCTAGGGTTTCTGGTTGTGTGGAGATGAAGATGATGACATGGCAACATGTTATTGGCTCAGATTCTTTAGTGCAGATTAAGCCCACATGCCTTGTACTGGTTGGCCAATTTTAAAAGTTGAGGATCGCCACATGGCTGCATCTGAGTGCATCTATTTTATGAGTGGAAAAAGGGGTGCAAATTGACAAAGGCAAGGGTGCAGAAGTAGGTTTTGTGAGACCCATTTTGAAAGCGGGGAGTGTATAAGTAATGTATGGGGTACAAAAGTGATTTTTCTAGAACTTGCTAATTTTAGCCTTATTTAAAGGTGTTTTGTAATTTCAATCAATTTATGTTCCCACCTTTAAATAAGATTAATCTTAACTTCAATTGCATCAACAAACGTTAAAGTATCCAAAAATAATTTATGCAGCTAAAAATCACTTTTTAAGATATTTTTATCACACAAGCTCAAATAGCTTAATTATTAGAACTGTCAATTAAATCACTCTTTAAGCACACAAATTCAATTAAATACCCATAATTAAACACTGAATGAGGGCAAAAATACGCACTCATCATAACCACATACTTATCCTTTTGCACTCCTAGGCAAAATTGAGCAACTCCAAAACTTGTTCTGGGGTATTTTATTTCACATTAACACTGAATCAAAGGAATGAACATCAGTGGAGACAAATCAATACTCTAGAAATCAAGTTATCATGCATATACAAACGAAAAAGTTCTATTTTTCACACTTGAGTTAATCTTTTGAATTCACAAGACAATCAATTATGAAAGAAAGCACTCAAGTTAAGTGTGTATTTCCTCACCAAAATTCTCTCAAGTGTTTTGGCTTGTGTTTTCACTCAAAATACCCATGCAAGTAAACATTCCTAATACTTAACAAGACTCTAATATTCACAAACTTTCAGAAAATATGCAATCAAAGATCATGAGGACTTTCCTCAGGTTATAATGGGGCCATGGCAAAGGTAGGAAAAACTTTAGGATTTTTGGGTTTTTGAAATAGTAATGTTGGAAGAATAATGGAGCATAATTTCAAAAACAACTCTTTTTCGTCTATTGCTTTGTTGCTCTCTTTTTTTCAGAAAGCAATTATTTTTTTCATTTCAACACATTTTCATCAACAATTTTTCCTTTTGCCATTTTTATTAATTTATGGGTGAGGTACTCACACACACATACACACACACACACACACACTTTATTCCTCAACCAATCCTAACATAATCCATTAGCTCCTTTTTTTCTTCCTAAGGTAAGGAAAAACATGGTCTTTTTTCTTTTTAAGGATATGCAATAGGCTTAAAACAAGAAAAAGAGGTATAAAAGCTCAAAGGGGCTACCAATGGATTAATATCAAGGTGGACTTATTTGGCCAAGTAGCTAGAAACAAGAATTGCCTCAATCATATCAAATCATGCATATTTACCTAAAATGCAAAACAAAAGAATCAAGCTAAATATTTGAGTATAAACAAGCATGAGCAAGTCACTAAGGAAAAATAGGAATGACATAAGGCAGACCATCCTTTACATTAAGGCTCAAGACTCACAAGGTCAAACTCTTTCACTAAAGATTTAATCAAGAAATTCTTAAATCAACTCAATTAGCAAATCATAGAAACAAGATGCTCATATCAACATTACTTTTATTTTTCCAGAATTGTGATCATCCCAATTATTGAATTAAATCCTAAAAATCCAATGTCAATATGTTTTATTGAAAGCAGAAAAATATTTTTTGTAGATTTCTTAAGAGACATATTGTTTAAAAGAAATATCCTACCTACAGTTTGTCTCCCCCACACTTATTTCAAAAATTGTCCTTGATGGACTTATTTTGGGGAGAAGATGAAAAATTTATGATTTTTGGCTCAATCTGGCCATATGTCAAAATTTTGTTTTCTTTAATTTTATAAAGTACAAGTCAGCTTGAACAATTTTATTAAAGAAAACAAAAAAACATATTTTTGAATTTTTTTTAATATTTTTAAAATTAAAAACAGAAACAAAAAACAAACAGGCATGCATTTTTAATTTTTGATCAACAATGTTTTCAAAATTTAAATATAAGCTTTTTACCTATTGTAGCAACCTCTCTTCTTTCTCCGCAGCCAAGTCAACAAAAATCACCGAAAACTTATTTGCATCATTCACATCAATAAACTTGATGTGTGGAGTGTGTGGCTTCAACTCAATTTGAGCATCATCAGGTGCATTCAGATGGTTAACCGGATCATCAGTAATCCTTGTAATCTCATCTTGTGAGCAAAAATTTACACTTGAAGTAGTTAAATCTGCTGCTTCACTAACCAAGTCAGTTGCAATAGTTGATGCTTTAGCTGCATCTTCGAATATCGTTAGCTCTTCAATTGCACTTGGTTCCTCCATTGTATGTTCTCATAACTTTGCTCCTCAAAAAGATCATCTATACTCATATCATCATCAATAGATAAAACTTTATATTCACATTGAGCATCATCAACATATCCATTAGTAAATATATATGTGTGAGAATCTTCAATTTCATCAGTAACATTTTTAGCAAAATTGATATGTCCATCAGTAGACATATTACTATGAGCATCATTATATCTATTAGTAGATATATCAGTGTGATGTGATTCTGATGTTGGTTTATCTAACATTTGAATTGTGTACTCATTCACATCAGTGCTCAATTGTTCCATCCTTTGATTCATGCTCCTTAACATTATCATTTCATCCCTTTGCTCAACTATCGTCTTCATAAGTTTTTCTAAGGTGGCCTCCATAACTTTGTCTTTCATTAGCTGACTTAAATCTTCTGACATTTGTTCAGCTCTAATGGCCAACTTTAGAAACATATCTTTTATTTCTTGACGAAGTGCCCTAAATTCTAGGATTTCAACAAATCTCGGATGGCATTGGAGGGTGGTATTAATAGTACAAAGTAATTATACAAAGTTGTTGTTACTGGCATCCTCCATCATGTCATACAATACTTTATCATTTCCATACCATTTTTTCTCAATATCTTTGCATCGTTGATCAGCTCGCAACCTTTCATCTATGGTGTCTAATTTCTCTCTCAATCCATTCATTAATAACTCAATGTCCTTATAGGATGGTCCATTGATTGTTGCAACTTGTTGTGATGGTGCATGTTGTTGTTGTTGAGAACTAAATGGAACATATGATGGTTGAGGTGGACACTCAGAATATGGTTGTTGCTCATGGTATGATGGTTGCTCACATTCCACAAAAGATGATCTAGGATATAGATCAATAAATTGCCATAAAGTTAACCTACTTATATCAGGTGCAGAAGTAGGTGTAACAATTTGTTGTTCATAATCGTATGGATAATATGGTTGTTGTGGATTATAATTCAGTTGAAAATCACACTGTTGATTATTTTCATATGAAAAAAGATTTTACAATTTTGAAAGAGGTTTTCTGAAAAGAAATAAGTTGAAAGCTTGTTGAGTAGACTTCCAGGAAAGAGAGGTGCGTCTCAATGGACAACTTAAGTACCTTGTCTTTCCTTAGCAAAAGTATTCCCCAACTAGTTTCACAAATTTTCCAACAAAATTCCTCAAACAAAAATTATGCTTAAAAAAGAATAAAGTAACAAAAATAAATAACTAAAGAAAATAAAATAAATGTTAGAAAAAAAATTGAGATAAAAAAAATGTTAGTGATAAAAAAAAATAAAATCAAAAGAATAAAAGAAATAATAAAAAAAAGAACTAAAATGATAAAAATTCTAACCGCGTTCCCCAGCAACGACGCCAAATTTGATAGCGTCGTCATCAAGCGATCAAATTAATACTACTTATCTATAACAACTTCAGTATTGTTAAGAAAGTAGCCAAAAAATTAGTATGGGTTAAGTTAACCCTAAGTCGTCTCCCAACGAACACGGAATTGATTTTTAACAAGTTAATTGTTATAATATCTATACAAAAGAGTTATTCAAATAAAATAATAAAAATATGAAAGATAAAGATAAAAAGATAAAATAAGACAGAAACAATAGTAAAGAAAAATAGGTCGATTCCACTACTTTTTCAAAATAGGATTCATCATTGGTTTCTTAAAGATTATTGTTATTGATTTCTTGTTTAAGACTTCAAATTAATCAATGTAACTTCTCAATTAATTTGTTGGCGTCCTTACTTTTAACCAAAGTAACTTCTCAATCAAAAGCAAGAACTTTGTAGATTAATCATAGTAAATTTAACCAAAGTAACTTCTCAATGAAATATTACTAATCCTAATCATGTCCATTATTTTACCTCTTATATCTAGTAAAAAGCTAATTAACCACAGTAACTTCTTGATTAATTCTAATCTAAGTTTTCACCTCTAATCAAAGTAACTTCTCAATTATTAGCAAAAATTCATTCAATCATATGAAAGTTTCTAAAATTAATCAATGTAACTTCTCAATTAAAATTTAAAAACCCTTGGACTCATACGATTGTTATGTTATGTAGATTTAACACCGTGCTAACTTGCTACAATGTAAAAATAATTACTTTAACTAAATTAAGAACCAAAAGAACAAACAAATTTATTCAAACCTCAGAATCCAATTAAGAAATTATAGTGGAACTAACCCTTGAAGCTTATCCTTCCATAGAATGCAAAATAAAAATAGAAGAAGAATAGAGAGAGAAAAAGGAAACGAAATTAGGCCCCCCTAAGGGTTCCAAAACTCCGAAGTCCCAAGCTTGTACTTTTCTTCTATTCTCTTGGTCTCTTTATATAGGACTTGGACTGGGCTTTTCGGTTGCTAAAACCTCTCAAATATCTTTTAAAATAAAGATAAAGATAAATATTCAAAGATATTTGGAGAGATCTAAACTAATTGACAAATATAGTTTGATTAATAATTTATGATATAATTAAATAAATTAATTATTTAAAGATATCTAATAAATTATTAACAAATAATATTTGCATTAATTTTCTTAATAAGCCATTCTTAATCCTATAGTCCAAATTTACTAGAAAATTCAAAAAGTTGTGGTTGCCATGGCTGCACTTTCGTTTTCTTCTTCGGCGAGCTGAGTGAACGTGTCGAGGTGCTGCCTTCTTCTTCTTCGATCTGGTGCAGGTTAGTGACTGTTGTGGTGTTGTTGCTGGATGCCTGGAGCGAAGTTTGTAGATGGTAAAATGGTGGTTCAAATCTGGCTCGTGTTTCTGCTGGTGCATTTGCGAACTGACGGTGGATGGTGGTGGCGAAGCAGTAGCTGTCGTGATGGTTTTCGCAAGGTGCAGGGGGTGGTCTGATGCGTTTTCTAGTAAGGATGAAGCTTGCTGCAGTGTTAGCTCGTGTGCAAACCTGTAGGCGTTGTGATGGTGATGGAGATGCAGTGGTGGCCGGCGAGATCCATGGTTGATGGTGGTTCGACGACGGAAGCATGGTGAAGATGGAGGCTAGGGTTTCTGGTTGTGTGGAGATGAAGATGATGACATGGCAACATGTTATTGGCTTAGGTTCTTTAGTGAAGATTAAGCCCACGTGGCTTATGCTGGTTGGCCAATTTTAAAAGTTGAGGATCGCCACATGGCAGCATCTAAGTGCATCTATTTTATGGGTGGAAAAATGGGTGCAAATAGACAAAGGCAGGGGTGCAGAAGTAGGTTTTGTGAGACCGATTTTGAAAGCGGGGATTGTATAAGTAATGTATGGGGTACAAAAGTGATTTTTCTAGAACTTGTTGATTTTAGCGTTATTTAAAGGTGTTTTGTAATTTCAATCAATTTATGTTCCCACCTTTAAATAAGCTTAATCTTAACTTCAGCTGCATCAATAAACGTTAAAATATCCAAAAATAATTTATGCAGCTAAAAATCACTTTTTAAGAATTTTTATCACACGAGCTCAAATAGCTTAATTATCAGAGCTGCCAATTAAATCACTCTTTAAGCATACAAATTCAATTAAATACCCATAATTTAACACAGAATGAGAGCAAAACTACGCACTCATCAATTAACATTGTAATAAAATGATAATTTTTTGAATTTATCTTTTAGTATTTAAAAATAATTTATTGAACACAAATAATTTTTGAATTCTAATTAACCAAAACAAAAACCGACATTCATTGAAAATTTACACCATCAATTAATTTATTTCATGTTTTGAAAGGAATTTATTTGTAATAATTTTTTTTAATCAATTAAGACAAAAACTGACATTCATTTTCATTTATTGATTATTTTCTATTGTTGTTTGAACTTCTAATTTTTACTTTTGTTTCCAATTTTGAATTTCAATTTTGATTCTAGAATTTTTAATTAACTTGGACAAAATTTTTACTTTTGTTTCTATTTTTATTAATTTTTAATTTACATTTTATAATTATTTTAATTGTATAAATATTTTGTATATTTTGTATTAGTCGTTGAATTTCTATTTTGTATTTTTTTTTATGATTTGTATTATTTGTAATTTTAAAAAAAAAATATTTTACATTTTTAATAATCTGTAATATTTGTAATTTGTAATAAATATAAATTTTTTTATTATTTTATGCGTTTAAATTTTTTGTATTAGTCTTTCAACTATTAATTTGAATTTTTATTTCTATTAATTTTTAATATTGGTAATGTTTTTATTTTTTAAAAAATTTACATTATATTATTTGATTATTTTATTTTTATAATTTTTTTTAATTTCTTACTTTTAATAAACATATAATTTTGTATTTTTTTTATTAATTCCTAATTCTTAATTTAAAATTTTTGTAATGTTTTTAATTTGTAAGAAATATATACAAAAGTATTAAAGAAATATATACATATATTTTATTGGTAAAGTAATTAGAAATTGAAATAGTGTTTTCATATGTATAAAACTGTTGAGTATCCATCAAGTTTTGTTTATTATCCATCAACAAAACAGAACGGTCACTTCCCTTCACCCTCTATGGATACCTCTGTCCCTGTGCCTGCCAGAATAACCTTAGGAAGGTTCATTACAATGCATTTTGTTCATAATCAGGTATGTTTTCTTTACAAAAAGTTGAAATATATGTTCTTTCTTCATTAATTTGTGTCTATTAACTTAATATTAGCCGTTCAAATGTACTGTAAATGTTCTTTCTTCCTTCAGCCATTCATTTTTGAAAACATTGTTCGAACCCTTATTTATTATTATTTTTTTACATAAAAATCAAAACTTTATTTTGTAATGGTTTAAATCTATGGTTTTACTTTTTGTTCTGTAATTTTCATCTATGTCTAACTGTTTCTTCTTTCATCAGACATGCATCTCTTAATATGTTTTTTAATTTTAAAAATCTTATATTTCTTCAACAATCATTTAAATATACGACATTTGGATCATTTCAATTTTTTTTTTCATTTGTTCTTCATCTTATTTTTTTTTTCGATCACCCATTCATTCTTTTGTTCCTGGTTACAAATCTTTGTTTTCTTAGAAAAATGTTAACTTTCCAATAATAGTTTAAAATTACAAAATTTTGCTTTCGTAACCAAAGATTTTTTTTTTTTTAGTTTGCTGTATATCTGACATATTAATTTACTTTGCTTCCAATGTCAACTTTCTTCAATAATCCATAAAATCTTTTTGTTTACATGACACATGCATGTTTTTATTACTTTGGATTATATCTTATTTATTCTCTATCTTTCTTTCATGATTAGTTTAATATTTGCTTACATTCAGTTTATTATAGTCATTTTTTGAAATTTTATTGACCTTGTTTTTTGTTTGTTGACCACTGGAATTTTAGGAGTTTGGTCATGTTGATCGAATGTTTGTTGCTATATTTGCTCAAGAATTAGGACCTATTCGGCAGTTGGAAGATATTAAAGGAAATCTCCATCAATTAACTTTTAATATGGATGTCAATAATCCATTGTTGACTGATGGTTAGTCTAGCCTAAGAGTTTTTTATAAATTGCAGCATATCCATCAAATCTTATTCAGATATGTTGGAAACTCAATATTCCAGATTACTGTATTCTCGGGCATGACTGCAATATCAACTGCGACCAAATTTCTCACAAACATACATCGATTGCGAACAAAACATCTTTTGCAGCTCATGTTCAGAAACGTAGATTCAAGAGGTTGGAATTGTAGGGATCGACCAACACATGCATGGTTCAGTGTAAGCTTTTGGTGCGTAATTCACCTAAGAAGTCAACTAAGATTGGGAAGGGATGGAAGGACTTTTGCATATTCAATCGGTTGAAAGAAGTGGATGTTATTTGCTTGCAGCTCACAACTAAATGAGAAAGAAGAAGATAAAATTCTACGTCAAAAAAGAATTTAGCTTTTAATATTTTACTTTTCTTTTATTTACTTTAGATGGTAGTTATGGTTTTGTTTTGACTTTCAAGCAAGTTTGCTTTTCTTTGGTTTGTAATGGTAATTTTGTTGCTTCTAATAAGTAGAAGCCATATCTAAAAGTATTATCCGTAAGTTAATTTTGGTCAACTTTAATATTTTACTTAATTTGATTTTACTTATTTTCATGTTTCAAATTATGTATTATAGTTATATATTACTTTTATATATATATTTCTTAAAAAAAAAATCAACAGAACTAAGATTTATTTTAATATTAATTTTATACAAACAATATTCAATTGTGATAAGAAAAATTATTAAAAATTTTAATTCTTTATCAAAAATTTTAACACAGGATTGAAGTTGTAAATATTGCTAACTTGATAATTATGTTATCTTTGTATTCTAATACTATCACAGAACATTATTTGTCTTATAAAAAGAGTGCAATAAAAAAAATTTATTTGTTACTCTCAAACACACGTGTATTAAAAGTTTTAGTGTATTTATGTTTTAAAAAGTTAAACAGCACGTGTATTAATTTTTTATCAAAGGACAATTAAAATTACATTGGGCTGTCATTCTTTTTGTTTGACCTCATTTTTTAAAAATTATTTCCATTAGTTTCATGGTACACTAAATGTAGAAACAAATTTCTACTTTCATGGTTGACTATTATCAAGCATAGTACTTATGTGTTGGCCGAAAAAGGGATTATAACACAGATGCAAATTCTGAATAGAAGCATATCAGTGTCTGCAAATCATGAATTTGGACATTGCATATCAAAAGGTACGCTGTTCCATATATTAATCAAAAGGTACAGTTTCCATATTAATGACTTGGTTGTTCTTTTTTATAAAAAGATTGTACTTACATTATCTACCTTAGGAATATTCAGTGTGGAAAACTGACTATGTCCCTTTATATTCAACACATCCTCCAACAAAATGTTTATTTTATTGAACTTCTCTTCAATGTGTAAACAAACAAAACAGCAAGTGTATGTATAAACTTCTGGAAATATAACACCAAGTGTATGCATAACTGCAAGTGTATGCATAAACAAACATAAACAAATGGCTACAAATCTATCAACAAATGCAAGAACAAAAAGGAAGAGCATTGTGTTAACAATATTGTTCTATTTGTTACTTTTTATTAAGTACTCATGTTTTGTTAATTTTTTTTAAATAGAACAATATTGTCTCTTACTAATGTTAAACCAAAATTTCTATTGGTTTGAATGTTATACTAATTTTTTTTATTATTAAAAAAGACTTAATAAAATGACTTTTACCACTAAATTTTAATATAAATATCAAATACTTAATTTTTGTTAAACTTTTATACTTAATTACTTTTAATTTTATAAAAAAATTGATTTTAATTATTAAAAAAAATTGGGACAAAATTGACTCAGATACACATACTTAAGTACTAAATTGAAACAAAAAAACATATATGGGGACTAAATCGAAATCAACACAATGGCATCTGATAGTGATACTGACACGTGGCACTGAAAATGCCACGTGTCACACACAGGGACGTGACACGTGGCATTTTTATTATTATTTTTTCAAAAAATTTAAAAAAAAAATTTAAAAATTTAAAAAAAAAATTAAAAATTTTAAAAAATTTTAAAAAATTTTAAAAAAACCACAGACTGACACATGGCACATTGACTAACGGCGTTAGTCAACTCTGTCTGAAAGGGACCTAATTGAAGCACTTTTTCAAAAGTTGGGATACAATTGACACTTTTTTAAACTGGGTACCTAGTTGACACCCTAGCCCCAAACTGGGTACTATACGACTAATTATACCAATATTTTACGTCTCAATTGGATGTCAAAATATTTTAGGTGTCAAATGGGAGTTAAAATATTACAAGTGTCAAATGTAAGGCCCTATATTTTATACTACTTTTAACAAAAAGGGCTGCCCCAAAATCTAATGGGCCTAAGGGCTGGCCCAAAGGATAAAACCGAGTCCTAAGTCTGCCCTAACGCTCTCACTTTCACTCATTCAAAGAATCAGCCGTCACTCGTAATTGTTCCAAAAGAGCTCTGCTAGGGTTCAACCATTGTTTCTCATCAAGTGAGCTCAGACCAGTTTTCCGCTTCTTGTAAGTCTCTTCCAACTCATACTCATGCTCTCTTCTGTTCTTTCTTCGTGGTTCCAACTAGGGTCTGTCTTACGAAGTTCGTTTCTGAACTGGTTTCACAGTTTTCAGCTCTCGAAGCTACTACTTAAGTTGTTGTTCGTCGCGGTTCGGGTGTCGAAGTGTTTAGCCAACACTTTTCAGGTAAGGGAAGCTAGGGTTTCGGGTTTTTAAGTTATGTTTGGCTTATTCTTGAATATGCTTAGTGTTTGTATGGATTATTCGTGGTTGTTGATGTGTGTAATGTTTTATATGATTGTTTGGACACGAAAATGCATCTGCTGTAGGTGAGATCAGGGGCGAGAACTGGTAATCTCGCCCAGGTGAGTCAGGCTCGCCTAAGCGAGGCTGGCAGAGGCTCGCCTAGACCTTCTGTGCGAGTTGTCGCTCAGGCGGGTGGTTCTTGTTTTGAGCGAGAGAATGCCTCGCTCAGGCCAGTTGGAGAACTTGCCTAAGCGAGCTAGCGTGTTGGTCTTGCCCCAGATTTGTCGAGCTCTCGCCAAGGCGAAGGGGAGCTCGCCTGAGTGAGAGTCCGTCTCGCTTGAGCGACACCCTTCATCCTAAGTGAAGAGCAGGGCGAGGGTGTGTTCTAGTTTGGTGTTTCCTTTCCTGTTCTTGAATGTTTGGCATGTAATTGATGGGGTTATTGTATGATGGCATGAATGGTATAAATATGCATGAGTGGGAGGGTGTATGAGTTGTGAATCACGAACTTGAATTAATTCTTGGCATGCAATGAACATGAAATGGTTGGTTGCGAAAATGGCATGGTAATGAGATGCGTTGAGATTCTAATTCATGGATGGAGCATGATGAGTTGGTATTGGTTTGACTTGGAATATGAAAGAGGATGGTTATAAGGGTTGACAAACACACACACACACACACACACACACACACACACACACACATATATATATATATATATATATATATATATATATATATATATATATATATATATATACATGAGCTAA
>Ga0214545_1007068_pt1 | contig 19053 bp, 10 predicted proteins | sample CNSS4metaG_FD_160064 | JGI IMG/M metagenome (GOLD analysis project Ga0214545, IMG submission 160064) | Root nodule microbial communities from cowpea collected in UCLA plant growth center, Los Angeles, California, USA - CNSS4 | ecosystem: Host-associated > Plants > Roots > Nodule | place: USA...
TATCAATATATTGATATATATATATATATATATATATATATATATATATATATATATATATATATATATATATATATAGATATATATATATATATATATAAAAGGAAACCATAAACATTAAGTCTTAAAATTTTATATTAGATGTATTTCTTATTTTAGTGGTAATCTCCTCAATCACTTTAGAGAAAAAATTAGATTCAATAAAAAAAATGCAAAGTTGAGTGACATATGAAAAAATAAATTACAATGAATATAATACCTACTCTCTCTGTGTTAAAAAAGTAACTCATTATACTCAATTTTGTGATACTAAATATTCTTCCAAGAATCTTACCTTTTTAATAATATAATAAATATATTTAAAAAAATACATTATTGTCCAAACACTAGAAAAATATATATCTTTTTGCGAATTTTGTTTTAAACTTTTTTTTAGATAAGAAATTACTTGCAAATTTTATAATATTGTAAGAAATAATTATCTAGAAAAGAAGAAATTATTTGTCAATTAAAATGTTAAGAAAAAATGGCAAGAAAAAGTTATTTTTTGTAAAAATTTTAACAAATTTGAAAAAAAAAATCTTATGAAATATGAAAAATTCTAATAATAAATTTTTTTAGAGGACTTCAAATATTTAATAAAAAAACATATATTTTCATTCTTTTTAAATTAATATATACAAGTGAAAAATCATAATACTCTAATCATTTGCATTGGTTTTCTCTCTTTTCATTCCAAATTTATATAAAATTCCATTATTTAAATAAGAAAAATCAGTTCTGGAATCGGTCTAATATATGTTGATTTAATATGTCATAAATATATTAGATTGGTTGTACAATCGATGTAATATAGTTGACTATTAGATTGGTTATAAAGAAATTGATCTTACACCTTTGTTGAAAAGGCAAAACAACAATTTTAAAAAGGACTATTAGATTGGTTGTATCATTAACCGATCTAATATTTGCAACTATTTTAAAAATAATATAGCACATATTAGATCAATTATGACATTAACTAAACTAATATGTAATGTATTAGATTGGTTAATGTCATAATTGGTATAATATGTGTAGTTTTTTTTATAAAAGTTATGTTCACCTTGGTAAATTTCATATAGATAAGATAGAATTAAGACAAAATAAGTGTCAAATTCATCTTAAAATTAACTATATTTGGATTGGATTTTACAAAAATTGTCCTAAATGATAGAGACAATACTAATACTAAATAAAAAACAAAAGAAAATATGAATATGAACTAATTTTTACTTTGCAAAAAGTGTTTAGCCCATTCAGTCCTAACTTCTTCACTCGTCTTAGATTCCAATGGTTCAACATTGTCAAAAAGTTCTAGTAACGAATGTATATTAGTTATTTCATAACGACATATATCAAAGATTAATCTTTTGATGTTTTACCTCATCCTAAGAATCTCTAAGACCAACACGAGTTATTGTCCACATCCAGTACATAACTTAGTACTCAAAGCTTTCTTATTGCCTATTACACTAATATATGAAATTTATGTAATTAATATATGAAAAAAATAGTAAAAGTTACTATAAAACAAGTTTAACACATAGTAATACCTTAGGTGAAATCAATTAGAAGTTATGTGAAGATGAAGTGGATTTACCTCCCAATACATTGCAGAAATTCATAGCACTAAAAAGAGAAGTCATTAGTCATTTAAAACATATTTGATTATATAAATAACACATTATTGAAGTAATTATCACATACTCTTGAACTATACTTTTTATGTTTGGAGGTATGTTCTTTAGCAATGAGCATAACCAAGCGATTGTATAGTCCATTGGACAAATAATCATTAATTACTAGTGAAACCTATTAAACAAGAAATTTAGTTAGTGATTTGGTATTAGTTACCCAATAGCTAAACTTGGTGAGTTCAACTAATTACTCATGTATATAAAATGCTAAAGCATGTATCGAAGTACGAAATCCTAAATAATGGAGACTGGACCAACTGGGAGTAGGCCTCCTTTTAGAATTGAGCACACTGAATTCAAATGGCATAAAACATATTTACTAACCTTTATCAATACAACAATGATAACGGGGCAACAACTGACATAGGAGATTCAAAAGGTGATCTCGAAACTTCTTGGTGACCAATGGGTGGGGGAGCTTCAACAAAAGACTCGCTTGTGATGGGGTGGTGTGTGAAGCGACTAAACTGGTGCAACAACACAGATGGAGCAGAAATCCAATGTAGTAACAGCGGTCCAACAGAGCTTGGTGTTGAACAAAGCATTGTAGAGGCGGTGGGGCTCGTGGGTAGCGACAAAAAGCTTAGACCAAACAGTTTCGTGAAGTACGATAGCAAAAGGATGAGGACAACAATGTTCACGAAAAGCAAAAAAGGGTTTCACACCAGGGTAAATAAGGAATATTAGATCGGTTGTTTTTTTAACCAATTTAATTCGTAATTATTAGATTAGTTTGTTATACAACCAATCTAATATTTACGTATTAGGTCGGTTAAAATAAAATTTGATCTAATATACATTCTAGTATTTACAAAATTATCACCACATTTTTTACTACATCAGTTCTCTCTCAATAGATTTAATAGTATGTTCTAGTATCTATTTTTTTTTCACCAGTGAGTTAAGTAGAATTCTTTCTTAATTATATGAAGTCTTGATCCAAATAGTAGATAAATGAAAAGCAATTTTACTTTCTATAAACACTAGTGCGGGAAGGACTTTTGGTAGCGATTATTTTTGTCATTTTGTCGTCGATTCTAGAACCAAGGCATATTATGACAAGGCCAAAAAATGTTAGCTTTTTGCCTCGGTCTCAACCGAAGCAGAAACCCCATATCCTGCCTCAGTTCTGTTGAGAACCGAGGCCATATGCGCATCTCTCCATTTTCAACCTTCCATCTTCTCCACCAGAAACCCTAGGTAGCCACCATGGTTCCACCACAATTCCGTCAATCATCGTCACGTCTGAAACTCCCCACCCAAGATCCGTAACCACTATAATCTTCTTTATCATCGTAAGAGTAATTCATGAATCGCGCCACCACCATGGAACCTCCATGTTCTTCATACACGAAAACGTGAACACCACACTTGCATAAACACAAAAAAAAAAAATCAACCATCTGCAACATATCACAAACACTAAATCGCGCCTCCTTCCCCAAAATGGAAAACCACCTCCACTGCAACGACAAGTTTCTTCACGATGCCGCCACCTACACGTCCCGCTGCCACCAACGACAGATCTCCATCCACACACAACACCAATCTATCACACACCTACAACACAACGAACTCACACCTACTTTGCGAGTCCCAAATCACACTTCGCCAAGCCAGAACACGAATGAGCCAAACGTCGAGTACTCGCGAGTGGCCGGAGCGTAATAGTAGCAACAACAGCAGCAAAGGTGGGTGGTTGAGAGAGAGAGAATGCGCACATGAGGAAGAAGAAGAAAAAAAGTGATTCGTGATTTTTGAACCCTAAGAAACCTATTGGCCTCAATTCAATTTTTAACCGAGGTAGAAAATAGTTTTTGGCATCGGTTTAATTTTTAACCGAGACAGAAAAGATTTTTTGGCACTAGTTCAATTCCACCTAAGGCCAAATATCATTGCCCCAGTGGCATTTTTGAATTATTAGCCAACTTTTAGGCTTCGAGTCTTCAAAATCAAGACATATAAGACTTTTTGGCACTGGTTTTTTGAGAACTGAAATAGAAAGACGTTTTTTGCTTCGAATATATGCTAAATTGAGACATAAAAGTTAAAAAAAATTACAAAAATGTCACTGCACCATTTTATGCTTCGGTTAAATGATAACTGAGACCTATAACACTAGTTAAAATGACAAAACTGCACTAGTAAAAAATGATTAGAGTTTAGGGTTTAGGTTTAGCCCTTAAGTAAGAAGATTACTACTTAAGTAAGAAGATCTATCTTTAACCTTGAAACCTCAAAGTCGGGATTCAAAACTATGCCAAATTGATTCAAAACACATCAAAATATCATGTCAGTCACACTACACACATACATGTACTATTTCCTCAAGCTACATAACATGAAAAGTATATCATATTACACACATCACACAATGCCAAATTGATTCAAAACACATCAAAAGATCATATCAGTCACACTACACACATACATGTACTATTTCCTCAAGCTACATAACATGAAAAGTATATCATATTACACACATCACACAGTGAGGAGATGACGAAGAAAAGACAGGTTGAAATAATTATGCTGATTTGTTTTGAAAATGGGATCATCATTCACCTTCTTAGGATACCATACTCAGTCATTTAGCCTTACCGACAAGAACATTGCTGAGGACTTTGCAGAATGCCAATTGATTTCAATAATTCAATGAAACAACAAAGTAATGGACATGAAACAAGACAAACTCTATGACCCAGTTTTCCTTTTAATCTGAACCAATTAGGTTGGAAGCCACTACATATACCCGTGTCAACTTGTCATTTAATTTTATTATCCCTTTTCCTCTTCTGATTCTTTTTCTTCCACTTTTCTCTTTCTCTTCTTAAAGTAATCTTATCTTAATTAACATCAACTACTTTCTACTCTCATATGTTTTAGTAGTTTTGGTTCAAAGCAAACCAAGAGATCCATCCATTAAAAAATCCTTACCAGGAAAATTTGTTATATTCTCTTGTTCATGAATAATGCTCTCAAATTCTAAATCACATAAGCCCTTTTATTGCAGAATTCTTTACACTTTACATTCAAAAGATAATTTAACGAGAATAAGATTAAGGTAAATTTTCAACTAAACATGTTTAACCTCTAAATAAGAAACCCCCATCCCAAAAAGTTAATTTCCTTTGTAATCACATGTCACATGAGCCAAAACTGCCCTTTTCAGAGCTGAATAAAAACAAAAGCTAGAAGTTTGTGATTTTGAAAGTAAATGTACACCACTAATATTTTACTGGTGTAACAACTTTTTTTTTTCTTGCAGTAAAATTAACCACAATGCCATCTTGTGACCCTAGCTTGTTTGGTTAGGGCACCTCCTTGGAAGTTTCTCCTGCTCTTTCTGGTCCTCAATTTAGATTTTCTAGATTCTCAATCAGTGGCTTCTATTTGCCAATTCACTGCAAGATCTCGTAAAAAACAACCATCATTAATAAGATCATTAATAAGCAAGAATGGTGACAAACAAGGGTAAGTGAGAGAAAAAAATAAAATCTAAGTTATTAGTTACCCTACTTAGTTGCCAAACAATTTTCTTCTTAAATGTTTGTTGATGACTTTTGATAGTTATATCTCTTCTTTTAAAAAAATATGGAAAAGATCATAAGTTTAAATCTCTAGGATAAAAACTAAGAACTAAGATTTACTAATAAAAAAAAAGTTCCGGTCTTTTAACAACCACTAAGCAAAGGAACCATGGTTTTCAGAAGCATACAAAAACATCCAACTGTAACATTATCACCCTCTCTTCCACTCAATCAGATATGCACATGATGAGGCCTCAGAATTTGCCTTTAAATTGGTCCACCTCTCTTCTCTTTCCCACTGTGATATTCACTCTCAAACCAAACCACACTCTGCAAAAGTGTTTCTCATTCCAAACCCTGCAATGGCTTCCAACAAGCTTATTGCCACCATCATGCTGCTCTCTCTCCTTGCCTACACCACTTCAACCCATGCATGTGGCACATGCCATCCCCAATCTCCTCCTCCTCCATCAGGGAAGTGCCCTAAGGACACCCTAAAGCTAGGGGTTTGTGCTGACATCCTAGGACTTGTTAACGTTGTTGTTGGCTCACCTGTCTCCAGCAAGTGTTGTGCATTGCTCCAGGGTTTGGCTGATCTAGAGGCTGCACTTTGCCTCTGCACTGCCATCAAAGCCAATGTGCTTGGAATCAACCTGAATGTTCCTATCACACTCAGTGTGCTCCTCAGTGCATGCCAAAAAACTGTTCCTTCTGGTTTCCAATGTGCATAGGTTCATCTCGTCACTTGTGTCCTCAAACTGTTGTCTTGTTTTTACAGTTCTTCTTTTTCTGCAATGTGTGGTTTTAATAATTTGGCAAAGACATGTTTGTGTGTCTTAGTAAGTAATATTTCGTCTTTTCTGGTATATTTGGGGAACTTTGCAAGTTTTGTTTTTGGGGTATGTTGGAAGGGTTAGATTTGTTAAACCAGATCTTAATGACCAATATGCAGAATTTATTGTACTTCTTCATAATCAATCAAGTGTGTATTATCAATTTATGTAAGTTCATCACTGTCTCTTATTTTTCTCTAATTTGCTGTTATTTATTATTCTGTCATTTTTCTTCTTACACGAGAAATCAAATCACTTTCTGCTAATTCTTTATCTTATTAGAGAAATGCTTGAAAAAAAATGAAAAGGAAACAAGGTTTGATTTAAAAAGTATAATATTTTGCTATAAATATATTCTTAACAAAAAAAAAAATTGTTATTTTTTTAACCTTAGGCTAATGATTAGCCAAACAGTTCTGCACCTTTTCCTCCTGTCTGCTGAAAAGAGTAGTGCTTACATGCAGCAGGATTCTTTTCAGATGTTGACAATTTTTGTTTAATTTTTTCTCCAGAGCATCTTAGTACGCATATAACTATGTGCCCAGAGAAAAAAATAAAAATAAAACAGGTTTATTTCCAAAATATGTTTTTTATCGTCATAATTTTGACAACAAATAGATGAAAAATAAGGAGAGAAATATGTGATCAAATAAAGATACGTGGGGAAGAACTAAAATGCATTATGAACAAGTATTCTTAAATAACATTATTCTATATATTATATATATTATATATTTGATGTATATTGCTTAAATAGATTAACTATACCAATCTTATAGTTGTAAAACTGGTTGTAAATTGTGATCAAGAACTCGGATTTTGGTTATTTTGGGTATGAAATAGACTATACTACGATGATGAATATTATTTTGTTTGTTTTATAAAGGTTTCGAACATCCACCATAAATAATCCATGGGTTAAAAAAAGAGTGTTCATAAATAATTTAGTTTGACTTGTAGAAACTCAATCTTGAAAATAAATGAATTGGACCATCAAAATAAATGTGTCAGCATAATAGTTTGGTCTATATACAGTCCTATGGATTAGTGATTTGGCACGTGAATCTAGAAAAATATAAAAGCTAAATAAATAAACGAATTATAAAAAATGACAATTAATAAATGTCAAATAGCTAGTATGTCCTATTAAATAATCACCAAATATTAAATATAATTATAGGAATTAATTATTCCTCAATTTCATTTTAAATGTGATTTTAAAATGAGAAAAATTAGATTAGTGTATATTTAAATTAATATTAAAATGAAGTTCTAAATTGAAAGTAAATGAAATGGAGAGAATAGAAAAGAAGAATGATTTAAATTATCTAATGAAATTACAAGATCTAGAATTATAAAATTAAAAAAAATATAAAAGAAAATATAAGATGGCGAAAAAAAGATAATACAATATTCTTATTTTTAAATTATATTATAACTAATCATATACAACAACAAGATGATAAAATATATAGATATAAATATGTTTATTGTACTCCCTAGAGATGACAAATAAATTCATTTTGTGGTTATTGTCTAAATCCGTCTCCGGTTTGGCAAGGAATCCCTGCATATGGGGAATCTCTGAATTTTTCAAGTGGGTATGGTGATGGGTATGAAGATGTACATATTCTCGCCATAGTATATGTCCCCGCTATATATCCGTCCCAATTCAAATTATTAAATATTCACAATTAATTAAGTTACCATATATATATATATATATATATATATATACTTTTTATTTTTTATTTCTTCTAATTATTTGATTTATCATGAAACTCATTCGCATCTCCGATATATTTTTCATCTTATCATAACTTTTATGTAATTATGTTAAAATGATGTATGTCAATTAAACATTTTTATGTCTCACATTTGAATATTTCTATTATTTTTTAATATTTTTATTTATTGTATATTTTCCTTTAACTGATTAATAGCATAAATCTTTCATTTACTGGATAATATAAAAAAAAATTCTTTACTTATTATTAATTTTTGTTTCATTTGAAAATTTTTTTTGTTTAATTAAAATATTTTTCGTTATTTCTCAACCATTGAGTATATATGTTGATATTTGAAAAGTTTTCTTAGATCTTTAATGTATTTTTCATTTTATCATATCCTTAATTAGACATTTATTTTTCTTTGTGCGATTTCTTTCAATAGTCTCTCAAATTGTTTCTAAGACACACATTTAATCATTTTTTTATATTTTTATTTGTTGTTTATTTTCATCATGTAGAATACTATTTCAATATATTTTATCTAATTATTTTTTATTTTCTAACTCATTATCAATCATACTGTAATTTTTCACTATAATTGTATAAATAACTTTTATTTACTACAATATAAAAATTGAATGTAATTGCCATGAATATATTTTTATCACCATCCAAAATATATTGGAGTTCAAAGGATACAAGATCTTTGTTAAAATTTTATTATTATATTTATTACCGCCCACACACCTCTTTAAAGGGCAAGAAAAAAGAAAAAGAGAAGGTAGTTGTAATGTCCATGATGAGAGGATGAGATTGATAATGAAGAAGAAATATTGTAACATTTTGAAGATACAACCATCTAAGCTTCTTTCATCTTTTGATTTATATTTTCCAATTTTCATTATTTCTTTTATCATAAAAAAATATTTGTGCACATTTCTTTAGTGTCTAGTCGTTTGCGTCGCGTGACACATTTTTAAAATTCCTTTTTCTTTCTTCTAAAAAATATGTAAAGATCTTAAAATAAAAAATAGTTTTCTTTGTTTACTTTCTAACAATCATATGGTTGCTCACGTCGCATCGTAATGACATCCAAATTCACTTTCAAATAAACAAAAAGTAAAAAATTATAAAAGATTAAAAAAATTAAAGATTAAAAAAAATTATTTTCAGTATCTGTTTGGTTCCTCGCGTCGCGTGACACCAGTTTTCAAATAATTAAAAATACCAAAAAACATAAAAAGGTTTTCAAAATTATAAAAAAATAAAAAAGGTCAAATCAACAATTGTTAAAAGATTCTAAAAAACTACGTAACCCTACCCTGATTCTCCATTGTGAATGAAGATACGTAGGAGCGAGGATTAATCCTTGTCGGGCCAAAAAAATCAAAAAATTATTTTTTTTCTTTTGTAAATTCATTTATTATCATTTTTGGGAAAATAAATATTTTAAAAAATCAGATTCTTTTGCACGTTTAATTAAAGGTATCGTCCTAGTACGAACATTGAGGGGTGCTAATACCTTCCCCATGCGTAACCGACTCCCAGACCCAAAATTTGGATTTTTAGTCGACCTTGTCTTATCTTTTTTGATTTTTCCGTAGTTTTCCAGAATAAACTATGGTGGTAACTCCAAACTCTGTTTTTACAAATTTTATTTTTGGTTCGTCATCCCGTCGCGATTTAAAAAATTGAAGTAAACAAACATTTAAAATATATTTTAATTTGAATATTTGTTTTCCTTTTATATGTTTTCAAAAATATTTTTAAATTTTATCATGAAATTTTTTTTGGTATTATAATCTAAAATGTAAATAATTATAATTTATTTCAAAGTATTTGATATCGAAGAAACAATCATCCTCCTAATATTGAATATTTGATAATATTATGCTTCCTTTACCGTAATTTTTTATTATTTTATAAAAATTAATTAAAATTAATAATTAAGTAGTAAGAAAACGGGTATGGGTATGGGTACGAGATTATACCCACTACCCGGTGGGGATGAGGATAAGACAAAAATTTGATACCCGTTGGATTTGGGTATAGGAATGTGGATGAATTTTTTCTACGAAGATGCGTATGGGATAATGAAACACGTTCCTGTCCTGTTGCCATCCCTAATCCTCCTCTAATAATTTTTTTCAAAATAAATATTACAATCATCAAGAGAAATTTAAACATAATACTTTTATATAGAAATATATACATATATTTGTTTCTATGACTCTAACTTTCTCATTATCAAGTACTTTTATTCTCTACTCCCAACCAACATGATATTAGCTAGAGTGGCAAAACGACTAACCCGTTTTAGCCCAACCCCGCTACTAGTCTGCCAAAAACTGGTCGAGTCGGCCTAACCCATATGGTGAAAGTGGGCTAAAAGTGACAACCGATCATGTCATTGGGCGGGTTGACGGGCTAACCTGCTAGTTTTGAATTTTATTTTTGCAGTTGTTGTAAGGACCAATTTTAATTTTCTGCCCTAATGTTTAAGGGCTGGCCTTAATCTGTTGGGCCTAAAGGCTGGCCCATAGGGTGCAAGGGCCCTAAAGCTGTTAGGATTTCCCTTTCAGCCTCACTTTGCAATCTGAACCTAAACACTGCCTCCCTTTTCCATTTCAGAGCTCTGCTAGGGTTAGTCGTCAACTCCTCCAAGTAAACTCCAATCAGACCTCCACTTCACGTAAGTCTGTTCTAACTTGTACCTTAGTTCCATATAGTTCCTTCTTCGTGGTTCCAACTAGGGTCAGTCGGGGTGAGCTCGTTTTTGATCTGGTTTCACTCTTTTCCAGCTCGCTAATCCACTTTAGGAGCTGTTGCGTTCGTTGTTAGTACCCAAGGACCCAGCTGCTAGCTTGTTTTCCAGGTAAGGGAAGCTATTATTTGTTTGGTGCGAAGTCTGTTATTCTATGTTGTTTGCGATTGATTGAGTTTTGCCTGCTGTTATGGATGTGTGATATGGTGGGATTGTTGTTTGGGGTATGCCTATGTGTCTATTGCAGGTGAAAACAGTGGCGAGCACCGATAAACTCACCCAAGCGAGCTAGTCTCGCCTAGGCGAGATTAACAGGGGCTCACCTAAGTTATTTTCCACGAATGGTCGCCCAGGCGACCCACGGTATTTTTGAGCGAGCGAACGTCTCGCTTAGGCTAAGGGAGCTCGCCTGAGCGAGGGTCCTCCTCGCCTGGGCGAGACCCTTCTGCCTGAGCGAGAAGTTGGACGAGAGGGTGATTGGCCTTGATGTTTTCCTTGATCTCCAATGTTGATAATATGTTTGAATGGGTATTAACTTTGAGATTATGAATTGAATGACCTTTATGAATGGGATGGTGTATGAGTTGTGATTTGTGAGTTTTAACATGATGTGAGTATGATAATTGTATGAGATGATTCATGGAATTGAAATGATGAGTTTGGTATGAGTTCGACATGAGACATGAAAGAATTGGTACCAATGTGGCATGGTAATAATATGAGACGAAGTTCCATATTCAAGGTTCGAGAATAATGAGTTGGTATGGTTTTGCTGGGAATACAAAAGAGGTGAATTATGAGAAACTGTATGTGACATATATGTATATATCTGTGTGTATGCATGCTGAATCCGTTTGATTGATTAAGAATATTTGGTCCGTGTCAGTGCGTAATTCCTTGGGATCTCTAGGTGAGATTCTCAGGATCATGCTTTAGTGGTCGGGACGTAATCCCATGGCCCTTGTTAGTGGGTGTCCATGGTGGTGCCCCATCTGTATAACTAGGTAAGGATTCAAGGTAAGGTTGCATCCTAACACTCTAAGGAGTCAGTTAGTCTCACCTAGAGCGGACTGACTCCTGTGGTGAGAGTAGCAGGAGGCCTGAAATTCATTAAGGGTTAACCTTGTGGTGAGGGAAAATTGATTCATTGTAACACTTGTAACACATAGCTCGGGGGTGAGCAGCTCGGGGGTGAGCAGAGGTATCTACCACAAGTGCAAGCATCCGTTGAATCCGACCAGGTTATATGTATCCGGATGAGTCGAGTCGAGTCTTAGAGTATTGTTTGGAAGGTTGTAACATGCTTGCGTGATGTATGTATAATGGACTGTGAATATGTATATGATTTCATTAATGAAATGGTTTTTGGCTCTAGCTTACCTTTTGCTTGTTTGATTTTCTTGTGTGTGGTACTTCTCTTTTGCGATGATCATCAATTCATTGATGTGAGCAGAAGCGAGAGGTTCTCGCGGTCAACAAGGAAACGGTGACTCCACTGCATAGTCCATCTGGGTTGGATCTGATGTTTTATTTTTATTTTTTTTTAGCTTTTCTTAAGGCTACGACCCATGTATCCGTTTGACTTGTGATCTCTTTATATTCCTTTTAACTTTATAACTGTTTTTCCTGTGTCACTGTGGTGTGCCTTATGTTGTAAGGAGTTGGGTTTAAACTCTAGGTTTGCGCTATTATGCTACCTCGTGCGACGTTTCCGTTAATTATGTTTGTTAATTTAATGGGACGTTACAGTTGTTGTTAAATATGTTTTTGGTCCATTAACTTTCAATGAAAATTGAAATTAGTATTTTTTTTCTAAACTTATGCCCAATTTAGTTTCTCAACTTTAAAAATGTGTGAATTTAGTCCTTGCTGTAACCAAATTTTGTTAAGTGTATTTGACGTTTCAAACATGTTCTTCAACTAATATTGAAGCGGACATGTGTCAAACGATGTAAACAACTAAAATGCTATCATGAAAAGCATTTAAAATATCAAATAAATTTAACAAAATATAAAATGGTTAAATTCACACATTTCTAAAGTTGAAAAAGTAAATTAGGCCAAAGTTTAAAAAATGAACTAATTCTCTTTTTCATTTAAAGTTAAGAAACCAGACACATATATTTAACCGTGTTTTTTATTTCCAATTTTATGAATAGGCCACAAGGAGAGATAAATAATTTGTGATAGTAGTCGAGTTGAGTTAATATCTACCATATGTCTAAAAATGCAAATAAAGATTGAATATATATATATATATATATATATATATATATATATATATATATATATATATATATATATATATATATTCAAAAGCATATTCTTGACTTCTTATTTGATGAAAAAGAAATTATTAGAGATAATAAAAGAACCAAACATTCCTTATATTTATATATTGAAAATAAATAAGACTTACATAAATTATTTTTACGTTATAAAGATGTTTTTATTTTCCTTTTAGAAGTTCATAAAAAAATAATGATCCATTCATAATTTGCAATAAGATTCATTCATTCGTTTATTAAAAGGGAGTTATAATTTGGAATTTTGATATTTCGTTTACAAAACAAAATCTATAAATAAAATTATTTACGAGCTGATATATATTGCATGCAACTAAAGTTGGATCTCGCGGACAGATCCCTGCATGTTCATAAAAAGATATAATGAATACCTTTTTTATGTAAACATTAAATTGCAGCATATAGTATACACTCTATAAAGACAACATAAGTGGATCGATCTTTGTCGCATAAACGAGAGATGATAATTTTTTTTTTTGGTTAAACATGTTTTTATTCTTTATCAGTTAAAATTGATTTTTTTTTTAATTTTAGATAATTTAATTTTTTACATTTTTTTAATTTATTAATTGAATTTTTTAATTAAATTTTGTTAAATTTATTAGATATTTTAATTGTTTTTTTAATTAATATTAAAATAAAAATATATATTGTAAAACTCGTTTAAAATGTTACGTAACAAAATTTAACTTAAAAGACTAATTTTATGTATTTCTAAAATTAAAAATTTATATAAACTAAAATTTTGAAAAGAAAAAACTTATTTAATTTTCAATAAAAATTAAGAAAAAGAAATATTTAACTCAAGTAAATAATAATGTTTTAGTCTTAAGAAAAATAAAGATGAAGAATTTTTTGCAAAATAGAGTTTTGTAGTGTTGGGATTATATGTAGGCATGGATTTGTATTGCAGGGTATGAGAAGTCATAATTAGGGTTAGACCCACCATGTTTCTTTGCTTGTTTGATGTAACTTGTTATGCCACACGTCTTGTAATTTGTAGTCTAATCCCGAAAAGCTTATAGAGCATTCCAGAACTTAAGTGGCTGTAGACAGAGAAAAGTGAAGGCAAAGGAAAGAGAGAGGTCTTTCCTGGCACGCATGTGCATTAATGTATATAGTGGCTAAGAGCATCTATCAACTTGAAAGCCATATTTATATTTTTAAATGCTATTTTTATCTTTATTTTTGTCATTTTTTTAATTTGATTTTCATTCTAGTTTTATATTTAATTAAGTTTTAAGTTTTGATTAATTTAATGATGTTGAAATAGTTAACATTAGTAAAAAAGTACATGTTACATGTCAATTCTTAATTTCTTTTTTAAATCTTTTTAATTTTTTTATAAAAGTTTTAATGAAATTTAAAATTTTAAATAAATTTTTTAAGTGTCAAAGTAACTATTCTGTCACGTATAAATGTTAGTGTCATATGTTAGTTTATAATGTATTATTATTTTTTGTTTAATTTAGTTCATATATTTATTATCTGTATTCAATTCAATATTTATATTCGTTATATTTGTTCAATTCAATTTCAGTTTTAGTTAAAATGAAAAAATTTTACAAATTTCAAATTGAGACCTATTTTAATATTTTTATAAATATTATAATAATATTTTTTCTAAAATTGTCATTTTCATTAATTATTTTTAAATTTAATTATAAAGTATAAGATTTAATTACAAATTCAATATAATTTTTAGATTAAATAAAATAAAATTATTTAAAACATTATTAGAATATAATTATTAAATGTTTTATTTTAATAATTATATTCTAAAATACTACTATTTTTATAACTGGCATTTAAATATAAAATATTTTAAATTTTAATATCTAAACACAATAAAAATATTAATTATTTTATATTTAAATGTTAATTTTAAAAATATTAATATAATTTTAAAAATATTTAATAATTATATTCTAATAATATTTTAAATAATTATATTTAATTTAACAATTGAATCTACAATTATATTCAATTTATAATTAAATTTAAAAATGTAATTTAAAAAAATATTATATATATATATATATATTATACCAATTGGAGAAATAGAAATAATAAATTTTTGACACATATCACTTTCTCATTAATTCACAAAAAAGGTTCAAAACATAGATTCTCTTACTTCACTAAATGAAGAAACCCACTTTAATTGTGTACATAAATATTTTAGAGATTTTATACATTATATTAATTTATATACTATTAATTATTAATTATATTAATAATAATAGTTCAATTAATAATAATTGTAACACCTCATTTAATTTAATATACGAAATCAAAGGAAGCGTTACAAAAAGATAACATAATAGTGCAGTCCTGAAGTTTAAATCTTCAACTCCCTACAAAACAAGGTACATCCTGATGCCCAAAAGAAAGTTGGATAAAAGTCTAACAGACGAGTGCAGTAATAAAACATGAAACAATACATGGGTCGTAGCCCTAAGGAAAACCCATCAAAAAATAAGGTCCAGCCTACGCGGACTATGCAGCGGAACTATCACCTCCCTGTTGTCCACGGGTGTTCCTCGCCTCTGCTCACACCAACAAGTTGATGATCATCGCAAAAGAGAGTACCACACAGCAGAACACACGACAACGAAAGTAGGGTAAGGTAGTGCACAAAAGATTTCATCCATGCATTCAATTATATTTTCACAATCTCATACACTCATATCAACCAAGCATGTTATGACTTCTCAGACAATACATTACGACACGACTCGACTCATCCGGATACGTATAACTTGGTCGGATTCAGCGGATGCCCGCACTTGTAGTGGATACCTCTGCTCACCCCTGAGCTATGTGTCACAAGTGTTACAATGAATCAATTTCCCTCACCACAAGGTTAGCCCTTAATGAATTTCAGGCCTCTTGCTACTCTCACCACAGGAGTTAGTCCGCTCTAGGTGAGACTAACTGACTCCTTAGAGTGTCAGGATGCAACCTTACCTTGAATCCTTACCTAGTTATACAGATGGGGCACCACCATGGACACCTACTAACAGGGGCCATGGAATTACGTCCCGACCACTGAAGCGCGACCCTGAAAGTCTCACCTAGAGACTCCAAGGAATTACGCACTGACACTGAACAAACATAATCACACAACCAAATAATATTCACCATGTAAGTATGTATTCATTATGTCAACCTTTAAAGCCAATACCTTTCATGTTTCCAGGTCCAACTCATCATAGTCCATCTATGCACATAGGATTTCAACTCATCTCGTTATCATGCCACTTTAATACCAACAATCTCATTTAGTTCACATGCCAAGTTCATACCAAATCCCTCATTCACAATCCATGAATCATGTTACGCATACATAAGACTCCACCATATATTTCTCATCATAGCAATCATACTTAAACAAATACCAATTATCCAAGAGCAACAAAGCAACCCAACAGTGCACTGTCTCGCCCAGCCCCTCGCTCAGGCGAGCCCCCTTCGCCTAGGCGAGGGCTCGAAAAGGGAACTAGAGTTAACGCGGGATCTCGCTTAGGCGAGACCCCTCTCGCCTGGGCGAGATGCTCGCTCAAAAAGCTGAGCTGGTCGCCTGAGCAACTCCTTCGCGTAAAAGGTTCTGAGCGAGTCCCTGCCCTTCTCGCCTAGGCGAGACTGGCTCGCTTAGGTGAGATTATCAGGTCTCGCCACTATTTTCCTGCAATAGCCACACACGCCAGACCCAAACAACAGATTCATGCGTTCCAAACCAACGTAGCATCACACCAATCACATAAACTCGAAACAACAGCCAAACAACATGGAAAAACGGAATGTATGAGTAAGGCCTTAGCTTCCCTACCTGGAAATGACTCGCACAAAGTCTTGACCCCAAACAGTGGAACGCGGTAGCTCGAGGGACAACATAAGGAGCTGGAAAATATAACCAACAACGAAGAAAACGTGAGTAACCTAGAGCAACAGTGGCGAAAATACAAGCACGGAAAGAGGGAGCACTTACGTAGAGAAGAATGAACTGGTTCGGACTTGCGTGCTCACGGTGGTGCCAATCCCTAGTAGAGACAAAAGGACGACTGCGGCTCTTAGGACTAGGAACAGTTTCTGAAATGAGAAGAAGTGTTAGGTTTAGGGCAGACTTAGGGATTTTATCTGTTGGGCCGGCCTTAGGCCCACTTACAAGAGCAGCCCTTTAATTTAGCGTAACAGTAAACTTTTTAATGGGCCTTACAATAATTAATTTAAATAAAAACTTATTAATTACTAAATTTCAATTGATAAAATAAAAAAATAGAAATAATATAATAAATTGTAATATTACTTTTAATTTTATTTTAATAAAAAAATGTGAATTGATATATAAAGATGATTAATAATAAAGTAACTAACTTAATAATAATATTTCATAAAATTGTTTGAATTAAAAAAATAATTAAGTGTTAATATAATTCTATATTTTTTAGCATTTTATTTTAACAATATTTTTTCACGAGGAAATATAATAAAAATTGTAAATATAGTTAAAATAGAATAGCTAAGTAGAAAACTAATTTAAAGTTGAAAACTTGGATTAAAAATGTATAGTAATTATTTTAATTTTATATATTTATCTAAATTACTAATTTTCTATTACAAATTTAAGTTATTTGACTTGAGACGATATCACTGTCATGAAAATAATAATTTACAACAAAAAAAAGTATTAATTTAAGTAGAAACTTAATAATTACTGAATTTTAATGGATAATATAATAAACTAGAAATAATATAATATATTATAATGATATTTTTAATTCTATTTTAATAAAAAATGATCTACAATTATACTTACAATTTTCAACAATATTTAACTAATGTTTTACTTAAAATTGAATTGAAATTCTTAATTTTAATTAACTTAATCTTTATTTAAAATAATTATATACATTAAATTTTATTAAATATACATAAATTTCTTATATACATTTTTATTATAAAATCAATCAAAATATTATTATTTAATTTCATAAAATGATTTTTTTATGTTAAACTATAACTATATTTTTTAATCTCAAATTAATATAATAAATATATCATAAATTCTAATCTTATTAAATTGTGAAATCACGGAGGAGGTAAGACCAGAGATTGTCAAGTTTTGTCCGCTAGTCTGGTAAAATTTTGTTATTTGTATTAGTTGTTGAATTAATTTAAAAATTTAGATACTTTTTTTAATTTTGAAGATTTAAATATTTTTTATTTTTATTTGAGTTTTTATTATTTATTTATTTTTAATTAGATGGAGTATATTATGTCTGTGTTAACATTAAATGATATAGTTTTGTGATAAATATATCAAGTGTAAGAAGAAAATAAAAATAAAAATTTAAATGCAGCATATTGTTTTTTTTTTATGGGTGAGTGTGCGTTCATGCGTGCATATTTATATGTGTAAGTATGAATGGATGAGAATGTGTATATGTGTATATCTATATTTATGGATGTGTCTAATAAAAACATTTGATTTAATAGAAAATATCATGTCTAATCTAGCAGAGATAAAATTAATTTGTAATAATAAGTAAAAAAATTCTCATCTTATAAATTATTTTTAAAAAAATAGATAAAGTTGAATCGACTTTTTTAATATGGTATTAAAATCTATTCTAAAAAATTTTCTTAGACCTATTATGCTATCTATTGCACTAAATCACTTATAGATAGATATCTAGTTCTACACATGGTACATTAATTTGAAAAATGTATAATGAAACATTCACATCAACTAAAACTAAAATTAATTTATTATATACAAATAAAGCAATACTTATTTTATAAATATGAGTTAAACTTAAAATCTTTAATATGTTTAAAAAATAATAATAACATTATGAAATGACTAGTGTAAACACAGGCGCTATCGCGCCTGTGTGTACGCATTTTTTGAATTATATTAATAATTGATGATATTGTAATGTTATTAATTTAATAAACAAAATAAAAGTATATTTATAAAAAATAAAATAAAATGTACGGAGAAAATAAGAGAAAAATAATTGTTGATGAATAGTAAGAGAAAAAAAGAAAAAAGAGATAAGTAAATAATTTTATAAAAACTTGTAAAAATAACCGTTAATTTTTAAAAATTTAATAAATAATTAAATTATAAAGGGTAAAGTTGGAA
>Ga0214545_1007069_pt1 | contig 19048 bp, 11 predicted proteins | sample CNSS4metaG_FD_160064 | JGI IMG/M metagenome (GOLD analysis project Ga0214545, IMG submission 160064) | Root nodule microbial communities from cowpea collected in UCLA plant growth center, Los Angeles, California, USA - CNSS4 | ecosystem: Host-associated > Plants > Roots > Nodule | place: USA...
ATATAAATATATATAAAAATATATATATATATATATATATATATATATATATATATATATATATATATATATATATATATATATATATATATATATATATATATATATATGAAAATTGATTGTTTCATTTGATAACATTATTTCTTTAGAGTATAATTATCAAGAGATAATTTTTAAATGTTGAAGCTCATTTTAATAATTTGATTTTCCAATAATCAGATAAAAATATTTATTTCAATTAAACTGAATATTCAACTAGTAATTATACGGAAAAATAACAGCTGTAAAAATTAAGTTGTATCAAGGGTGTCGAATATGGGTAGTCATGTAAGACTCGCGAAATTTAATTAATTAAATTAATAGTTAATTAATAAATGCGGGTAGTGGGAGCCTTTATGACATTAAATGTTGATTGTTATGATGTGAAATAGTACTAACTCACATGGTTGAGAGTACTTGGTTATTATGAGGGGACTTGGGTTCAAGTCCTATGTATGTTGTTTATGTGTTATTTAATTGATTATTATTTTAATAATATGTTTGATCATGATGAGTGATAATATAATCATAGAATTATAGAAATTATCACGAAACATGAATTGGTTGAATGGTTTGGAAAAACAAATGAGTGTGCATTATTTCTGTTTGCCAAAAATCTCGAGTTTTTGGATTTCTGGAAAAAACATCCAAGCGACACATGCAATTTTCCCTATTTTCTGGATTTTTGCCAGAAACCGCTTGGCGGCATAAACGATTCGCCAAGTGATACACCCAGTTCAACCCAAATTTTTGGGCTTTTGGATGAACTGCCTGGCAGTGATGAACAACCGCTAGGCGACACGGGTAATTTTGGCTCGATTCTTAGGTTTTTTATGTTTTGGGCTGGTTTTGATCGGAGAAGTAGGACCTTTATGCTCGGGTTAATGATTAGATGTCGTTAACTATTGAAATACACTGTGACAAGAGTCATTTGGAGAGGATTGGATGAAAAATGCTCTAGGGTTGGAAATTTGGGGGTTTGAGGGTCTAAGATTAACTATTGTTTAATTACATTATAAAATGTTACTGGATATAGTTTAAGTGAAGCAATTGTACACTATAATCATGGGAATTGTAGAATTGCTGAAATAGACTAAACAAAGAATTTGGGAAAAATGGGAGGGTCTTTACAGGTGTTGGAAAATTCTGGGAATTTCCCATAATGCTATGGCGGTATTGATTAAGCCGTCAGGCGCCATCGCAAAGACAGTGTTTGGCGTGGCTGTGAGGAGTGATGATGGGTTCAAGATTCTTGTGAATCAGGTTATTGCTAACTTTGGATTTGAGAGGATTAGTTGGACAGAGGTCTTTGTGGATGATATGTATAAATTAGTAGTATGAATTTATGTGATGATTAATGGAAAAAGGGAATACCACGACAGTGCATTAGAGGTTACATTTTAATTAGGGAATAACTGGACCGGGCATAATACAATATATGAATGGAAATTTTCTCCATAGAGTTGGCTAAGTGGACATGAAGTATAATTATAGGCTTGGGTGTGACAAACTTGTTATTAGTAATTTTTTGGAGAGTGAGGAAATATAGGGGAATATGTTGGAATGCAGGTAGTATGATTTGGTGATGACACACTGTACATAAGAAAAGTTGAACTCATGCAAGTCTTTTATTAATGCAATTGTATTAGTGAATCTGAAAAGAGGAATGGGAACATTGATGAGAAGCCAAATCTGTGAGAAATAGTGCAACTAACTTAGTAGATATTGCTACATGGTGGATGCCTTGATTGGTATGGGGTGAAATCTGCTTTGGGTGCTTAAGAAAAAATCACTACTGCGCAAGTACTGGTGTAGTGTATAGCAGTAGTGTTTGACCGCTAGGCGATAGCTACAAAACCAATGGGGTACTAGAGCGTGTGGTGCCTGGATGTTGGTGCATGGATGTAAGCGTTGTCCCGCCAAGCGATACCTGTAGAAATAGTAGCATTAGAGGCGCTTGGCGCTTGGCGGCACGTGTCCCCCGCCAAGAGGTCTGGAAGCGTATTTCGCTTGGCAGCATGTGTGTTCGTATTTTTTTATTTTCATAGAAATTTAAGTTAAGATCAATAAAAAAATATATAATTAATTTTTAAAATAGTTATAAAATGTAAAATTAGAAAATTAAACTATGTATACAAAAGAAGTTTTTAAAATAACGGTTTAAGAGAAAAGAAATATTTAGAATAACGGTTAAAATTAAATTGTTTATAAAAGAATTAATTTTTAAAATAATGAAGGAAAATTTCTACGAAATATTGTTCTAAGAAGGTTCCAAAAAAGAGAAACCATTTCGCTAGAAGGAGGGTTTGAACCTCCGACCTTGTGGTTAAGGGCCACACGCTCTAACCAACTGAGCTATTCCAACCTTCATATGTACATAAAAATAATTTTTAAAATAACAGTTTAAGATAAAGAAGTTTTAGAATAACATTACACTCAAATAACGTTAAAATAACGGTTTAATTAAACTTTAAAATAATAAAGGGTAAAACTCAAATAACAAAATGTGGACACATAGAGAATTCTCCTTATATATTGTTATAGATTTTTATTTTTTATAGTTTTATTTTATTATTATTATTATTATTTATATTATTGTTATTTATATTATTATTATTTATATTATTATTATTATTATTTTGATTATTATTATTAATCTCATTTTATTTTATTTTATAATTATTTTTATTAGTATTATTATTTTACTATTGTTCTTTTATTATTATTATTGTTATCATTGTTTTTGTTTTATTGATGATTTTATTTTCATTATTATTTCTTTATTTTATAATTATTATTTTATTATTATTATTTTATTTTATTAATACTACTGCTTTATCATTACTATTTAATTTAATTTTATTATTATTTTCATTATTTTTAAAATTTCATTTTATTATTAATATTATAATTATTACTATTATTTATAATATTATTTTTATTATTATTATTATTATTATTATTATTATTATTATTTTATTTTAATTTATAAATATCTTTATTATTATTATTATTTATTTATTTTATTTTATTATTATTTTATTATTATCATTGTTTTATTTTATTTATGATTTTATTATCATTATTATTTATTATTATTGCTTTATTTATTTATTATTATTATTATTATTATTATTTTATTATTTTATTATAATTATTTTATCTTATTATTTTATCTTATTAGTATTATTGTTTCATTTTATTTTATTATTATTTTCATTATTTTTATTTTTATTTTTATTGTCATTAAACACAACCATATTATTATTATTATTGTTATTGTTGTTGTTTTTTTATGATTATCATTGTTACTATTTTATTGCATGTGCGATATTTTGGGATAATGATTTGTGTTTTTCCTTCTTTGTATATCGTTTGGTTGTCCAAGATTGTATGTTGGGTATAACACTTTGTTTTGATAGTTTTATGTGAATTTATTATGATTCTCCAGGATGTATAAAAGCAAGAATATGGTTGTGTTTGATGTTTGACCATGAGATATTGTGTAGTTGAGTTCAACTTAATTATATGAAAGTATATTTACTTGTCACGAATGCTTGTTTTGCGTGTACTGAGTGTCTTGTGTAAATAGGTTCATTGGAACCTATTCTAGAGTGTCAAATACCAGTAAATTACCAATTACTGGTGTGACATTTGGCGAAACGGTGTAAACCGCCAAGAGATAGGCCACAAAGTGAACTCTCGAGTAAAACCCGAGAGTTGGCGCTTGGCAACGGAAGTAGTCCCATTAGGCGGTGTGTTGTAGAACTAAGCTTGGACCAAAATCCAGCGGGTTACCGCCCGGCAGCGCCAAGTGTTCTGCCAAGTGGTCTAGAACGCGAGTTAACCTAGCGACGTGGATGTTGTGCTAGGCAGTTTTGGATGCAATGATGGATTACGCGAGGGATTCTACATAGCTTTGGATGGAGGTCTTGATGCGATGCTTTGTTGGGGGCCCAGTTACGAGTGTAACTTGTATTGGGGTAACACGTGGCCACTCGAGGTTGTAGCCTGGTGGTTTTGGAAGTCTAGTAGAGTGTGCGAGATCGTGGCTTGTATGGATGGGTTTCGAAAGATTGCCCTCCTCAGTGTTATTGCTTGGATGGTGTAGGTGGTTATGGTGAGGCATAGAGCTGGAGCTTGGGCTATCGTGGGGGATTTTTTTTTCTATGGAGTTTTATTGCTTGGATGGATTTTAAAGACTTTGTAATGCTTTTATTATTGAACTTGGTTTTTCCCATTTCATAATTATAATGTTGAGGATTTTGAGCTTTTGACGTTGTAATAGTTTTAAATTTTCCCGTGTTTTTGGGAAAGGTAGTATAATAAATGATGTTGATTTATCATTTCTCTTTTATTTTATTGAAAACTCATAATATCCGAGCGGGATGTTACAAGTCATCTAATGCTTTTATGTATCTAATGTTTTCACTCATCTAGTCAATATGACTCATTTGGTCAACATGACTTTTGTCATAAGCTTTGACTCGTCTGGTGGAGTTCTCTTTGTTTTGACTGATTTGTTGAACTCTTTTGACTTAGCTCGTCTATTCTTCACTTCTAGACTTGTTTCATCCAATCTTTATATTTTATCGTGTCTCTGTTAATTATGCTTTTGAGAAAGCTTGCTTTAAACTCATGAGCACACACTATAGTGTTAACATACTCACAATTTATATTTGGTAGATCAATTGACAATGTCTAGTCAATTTTTCATCTGATGGTTACTTGGTATAGTCTATTAGTGTCTTCATCTCATCTAACCAATTTCTTTATGATGTTTTTGTTACCATCAAAATACGTCATTCAAAAAGGGTGCATCTAATCTTCAATAGAGAGAAGATTATATCAATACTTTCTATATGAAGTGCTCTTTGATATCTATATGCGACAAAAAAAAGATAAAGAAATTCAAAAGATGATATCTATCTCGTAACCAAAGAATCTCAAAGAAGAAATTCTAAGGATTATCTTGAAAATTTTATTAGTAATTTCCTTTTAAAGTGTTGATCTCGAAAATGATCATTCATTATATTACCAAATGAAATTTCTCTATGTTATAATGGTCATCTTCATTTAAGATTGAAGAAAGACTTAACTGAGAGAAGATAGAGAAACGAAAGAAAGAAAAGAAACCAACAAGAAAAGAAGGAAAAAAAAATCTAAAGCTCAGATAAGAATATTTCTTAATAGTCAAAGAAAAAGATGTTGATACAAAGAAGTTTTTAAACAACAAAATAATTTAGAAGTAAAAAGTCTCCAAAAGTCATATTCCCAACATGCTTATAAAATGAAAATCAAGCTGAGTTGTAAAATAGAGATTGAAAAAGATGATAAGAAAAGGAAGTACAAAGTAAGATTATGTAGAAGAGAGATTCAAAAGAGAAAATGGTTCAAAGGACTAAGTCAAATAGAAAAAATCTAGTTAGTGAAAATAGTGGGTGTGTGGTTAACCATTGTAAAAATTTTTACATTGTGAAGCTTATCCAGTGACTTTAAATTATGCAGTCTTACTTTGAGTGTCTCTTTATTCCACTGACAAACTTTAATATCATAGGGGAGATTTAGATGGATACATGAAAAGGTTAAACATGTTATAGCTAGAGAGGTTATATAGGTTTCACCTAAAGAGGTTGATACTTGGGATACTTGGAGAGGGTGATACTCATAACCTGGAGAGGTTTATGTACTCATTATAATAATACTTTATTTTATTAATGGAACCTCTTAAGTAGCGTTCTTAAGAGAGAACTAGACATATCTTGTAGGTTTGGGTGAACTAGTATAAATTATGTGTATTTGTTCATCATATCATATTACTTCATCTCGTCAAATCTATCTTTGCAAAAGGAAATGTTTACATACTCAATTCAATCCTCTATCACCCTTCCCCCTTTCTAAACCTTAATTGTATTATTAAGTGGTATTAGAGCCTACCTTTGCATCAGTTTGAGGACAAATCCGTGTAGACCAAATGGAGAAACAAGGACAAGATATAATCCGTGTAGACCATAAAAAGTATAATCTGTGGAAGCTAAGGATGATGTAATATTTTTACTCTATCAATATAGAATTACAGAAAATTATTAATTATGGCATTCCTACATCATTTAATGACAAAAAAGAGTTGTTCTCAGGCAAAACATGTGATGAAAGCGAGAAATATTGGTTTTGAATTAATGTTAAAGCTAAAAACATCCTACCATGTGGCTTATCAGATGAAGAAAACAATAAGGTTTATGCCATTGTCTACCAAAGAAATATAGGAAAAACTTACTCTTACCAATAAAGGAGCAAAGGACGATGTTGGTCCTTCAAAATTCAAATTAAAAAGTTCATTTCAATCTCATGGCATATGCTACTAGTTCTGCATCGGATGACAATAATGAAGAAGAGGTAGATTTTTTTGACTTGCATTTTGTTTGTCCTGCATATCGTGAAGCCATTTCTAATTATGCTAGGATTATAGAGGCATATAAAGCCTTAAAAATAATTTTAAAAGTGTGAGTAAAGATCTGAAAAAAATTGAATAAGAACAATTTTTTTCTGATGAAATTTAAAATGAGAATGCAAGACTTTTACTAGAGAACACGATTCTATGTAAGTTAAATAAGGATATGATTCAAAACATTGAAAAATAGAACATAGAATGTGAAAAGCTAAATAAAGAATTGCCTTTTTGTTGAAGAAAGTATTGGAAGAAACTCATGGAGACAAAAGACAACAATAATACAACTGATTTGATTTCTGAAAATTCCACTCCAAGAAAACAATTATCAAAAACAAATATGAATGAAAAGTCTTTAAATTTATCAAAACCTCAAATAAGTCTTTTTACAAAATAAATATAGGTGTTGAAACAGACTACTATTATATCACTAGGATAATAGTTGTAATGTCCTAGCCAAAAATTACTTATTTAAAATTAAAATAATAGAAATACTAATAACAACATTTATTAATAAAATTACTTTCCCAAAAGGGGGAGAAAAATTTAAAATTTAGTTTATACGCACCAAAAGATCAAATTCGTAAATACGTTCACACTACAAATATAACATAAGTCATAGTAATTGATTATAGAAATAGTCCATAAATCAAAATCCGTAAAGATAATTCCATATAAATTCTTCCATGGCTAGCCTCACTCCGTCTCTAAGTGTCCATATGCTCACCTGCATCAACATCTGCTCCCATATAGCAAGTTATATGATCATCCCTAAACACACACAGATAGGATGAGCTCAAATAAAAGGAAAATAATATAAATTAAGAATACAATTTCAAACCCATGGCCCTTGTTAGAACCCCAATCCTTAATCCTCGACTTCCAAATCTTCCGCTGGAAGCCTCTTGATTCTACACTCTTTGATGATTACATTGATCGATCTTTACTGCCACGAGTGTCTACTCGCCTCTCCGACTACAAGCCACCACCTATAGTCCATACGCGTGAATAATCTTGTCATGGGCACAATCCGCAACACCAAGTGGAATTCCCCAATACGAACCACGGTTCATATTTGTCCCAAGACTAAAAAACTCGTCGGATAACACTGAGGAGGACAATCTTCGGAACCCATTTGTACGAGCCACGATCTCGCACACTCCACTAGGCTTCCAAAACTACCAGGCTACAACCTTGAGTGGCCACGTGTTACCCGAATACAAGTTGCACTCGTAACTGGGCCCACAACAAGGAATTGCATCAAGACCTCCATCCAAAGTTGTTTAGAATCCCTCGCATAATCCATCACTACATCCGAAATCGCCTGGCGCCACACACCACGTTGTTAGGCACACTCACGCTCCAAGCCGCCTAGCGGCCACCTAGTGGTGAACTCCTACTGCCAGGCGCTACGCGCCTTCTAGAGTCTTTGCCAGATTACTTTCACCTAGCGGGACCACCCCGTCCGCCAGGCGCCACGCGAGTCCAGTGGCCACTGCCACTGTCTTGGTTCACTATCGCCTGGCGGCTCATCCTGCATCGTGAGGCGCCATACCAATAATGCTAGTGTTACTAGTTTTGGCAGGTTCTAATAAACCCTAATCACGCCACACACAATTCATATCACACTTACCATTATCCAGTCATAACCCGATGACTGAATCACACAACAACATATTCATGATTTTTGTAAGACCCAAAAAATTTAAATAACTAAATAAAAATTTATTTAATAAATGCGGGTAGTGGGAGCCATTATGACATTTAATACTAGCTTTTATGATGTGGAGTATTAGCTTAAGTGGTTGAGAGTGCTTTATTATTATCAAAGGACTTGATTTCGAGTCTTGTGTATGCCCATTATGTGTTATTTTATTGTCTAATATTTTTATAATAATATGCTTAATCATGATGAGTGATAATATAATCCTAAATTTATAAAGATTATCACGAAAGATGAATTGGTTGAATTGATTATGCATTGTCTTGATAATTGGATGGTTGTGTGTTCAAACCTTTATAGACACAAAAACCCTAGGAGCAAATGAAGAGGCTAGGTTTAATTGAATGATCATGGAACATTGCATCAATATATTTTTTTAATAATTTTTATCATAAATAAATTCATGCATGAAATTGAGTTGAAAGAAATAAAGTGATATCTTTTTATAAAATTAAATTTTATTCAATGTGTAATAATAATTAAGACAATTAAATTAGTTTAAGTTATAAAAAAATCAATTAAAAAGTGTAGAACGTAATTAACCAAACTAAAGAAAATAAAAATAATTTAGTTATACTTGAACTATTTTTTTCAATAACAAACTACTTTCTGTAGTTTAATTCGATTGTTATATAATTTAATTAAGTTCAACTCGTTTAAACACTCTTACATTTAAGTCCTAAAAGATATCTTGATAAAAGGGTTTATTAACTAAAATCATTTCGAAAATACATTTTCTTGTTTCTTTCTTCCATAAGTTTTCTCTATTCTTTAAGATAAATGATAATTTTTTTTCTAAAAACATATAAACTGTTGATAATTTAGTCCTTAAAAAACAAAAGTTATAATTTGATATAAATATTGTAAGAAATGTGAATTAATTCTTCAATTTACGGCGGCTTAAATATTACACTGGCCTTCAGAAAAATACAACTTATTGTGAAAGTTGGTTCTTCTGTATTGACAAAATGATGTTACTAAATTGAATACTAGAACATAATTATCATACTTTTTGTACAAGGACTAAATAAAAGAAAATAATTCTTTCAAGGATATTGTGTTACTTATTTACACGTTTAAGAACTTAAAATTGGTCATTTACCTCTTTTGTTTTTTCAAAACAACTATACTCTTCAATCTATTCCTCTCATTTATTTTTCTCTTTTCTATCAAAATTCATCCTTTACGTATTCATACCATTTACAAATAAATAAATAAATATATAAAAAAGGTATTACTCACTTATTTTTTTTTTTTTCTATAAAAAGTCATCGCTCACTTCTTCAAACCATTTATAAACATATATATAAAAGTAGAGTTAAATATGTTTTTGGTCCCTCAAGTTTCAATGAATTTTGGAATTAGTCCCTCATCAAAACTTTATACCAATTTAGTCCTTCATCTTTCAAAATGCGTGAATTTAGTCCTTTTAACCAAAGTTTGTTAAGTTTGTCTGACATTTCAAGCACATTTCATTATAGTATTTAAGTTAATATTGAAGAAAAAATGTGTCAAACAGTGTAAATAATTTAAATACTATCATGAAATGGGCTTGAAACATCAGATAAACTTAACAAAATTTGGTTAAAATGACTAAATTCACGCATTTTGAATTGGTTTGGGGTATTTTTTTTTTTCATGTGATACCCGATAATTATTATTTTATATTTTTATGTGTTTGGTTGTGAAAAGGGCTAAACTCTTTAACATATACAAAGTTTGAGGTTTGTGTGAGACAAATGCAAAGGCATTTTTATGTCTCTATAAATGATAAACTGTTGTAGCCTTGAAAGAGTTTGGCAATTGCCATTTAACCGACAGTGACATTCCATATGGCGGCTTCCAACCCATCTAAGCAAAATTAATTCCTCTTTGGTCAAAGGGACTATAAGCTCATTACCACTTGCTACTTCTCACCACATTCTTTAAGGATTTATAATATCAATTTTTAAGGTAAAAGATTAGACTTACTTATTTACCCTAAATTTATCTTAAGTCTCAATATAGTATATAAAGGAATTTAGGTTTAATTAGTATATTTAGATTTTTTATTTCTTTTCATATTTATATATATACATTAATTTAATTGAGTTTTTATTTTTCTAAAAAAAATTTAATGTTGCATATTTTACTAAATTGACCATAATAGAATTTGAATTTAAAATCTAAATTATGATTTATTTTTTGACACTTAATATTTTTCAAGTAGAAATTACCCATATGACATTTTAAATAATGTTAATGTTATCAAAATGGAATTACATTAAGTCTTTTTTACACAAATAAAAATTCAATTTAAATTACTTTTTCTTAAATAAAAATTACTAAAGCGAATTAATAGAAACAAAATTAGAAATTAAGCCAAAGAATTTATTGAAGAAGATCCTCTCATTCTTTGCCACCCGTTTGCAACTTATTTTTTTCTTGCTTCTCATTGTAGCTACCTCTACATTCTACCTATATCTAGTTCCTCAAATTCCCCATATCTCTGGATACTTACAAGAAAAATTCCATTAATCAATCTTTTCGTGCTCTTCTTTACTTTAATTAATGGATACTTTATCACCACTTGTCCTCTATATTGATGAGCCATTTTAATAAGACAAGAAAATTTGAACCAAGCCTAGCTCCAATTCATTGAATATTTATCACTTTATATTATGCAATTAATCGTCTACCATTCAATATATATATATATACACAATCAAACTTTTAGGCCAGTACCTCAGTCATACATTGTTTCTTTTTTACATGTAAGCATGAAACTTTCAAGAGTGAAGAGATGTATAGTTCCAACTTTGGTCATGCTTTTTTCGATGGTCTTGTTAGATTCAGCATCAACAAGAGGTGAAGAAGTGGAAGAAATTGGTAAGTTTGATCTTTTTAGTGTTATTATTATTGTGATTTATGAGGAAATTATGAGAGAAAATGTTACTGTGCAGAGGACGAGAGAGAGTTTGATTACATGAGAGGAAGTGAAAAGGGACCTAGTCACTGGGGAGAGTTAAAGAAAGAATGGTCAGCTTGTAAACATGGACACATGCAATCTCCCATAGACTTGTCATGTGCCAGAGTCCAAATCATCCCTCGCTGTCAATTACTCTTCACCGATTACTTTTCTTCTAATGCCACCATAATCAACAGAGGCCATGATATTGCTGTCAGTCTCTCATTACCACCTAATTTCTCTTCTTTTTTTCCCCTCTTATTATCTATAAAGATACTTGTACGAACCGGTCATCAAAATTACTCATTGATTTTGATATTACCGATGAAACTTTATTAAAAGAAGAATTCACCCAAGAGACAAACATAAGAATTAATACTACCTCCTAAAACCTTAAAATAATAAATTTATAGATCTTTAATCTTATATAGTACTTAAACTTTTCATTTTTATTCAATACAAAATTTAAAATTACACTTGAATTTTCAACTGTTATTTCCATATATATGTTTCCGTACACTTAGTTTTCTAATTCTTTTTTTATGTTGTAAACTCTTAAACAATAATTAAATTTAATGACCAAAAATTATTAATCACTATACTTATCAATTTAGATACCAATTGACAAAATACAAAATTATTGATTACACCTTGTTAGCTAGATTTTAGAGACCAATTTTAATTATTAATTCATAATAATAAATATTTTAATAATTAATAATATTTTATTTTATAAATTAATATTTAAATCGATCCCTATAGTTCCTAAAACAATTTTATCACTAAAATTTGTTATAATGGAGAATTTTATTGTAATATATATATATATACTTTCATCATTCATGTGTATACTGTATTCGGTTGCAGGTATATTGGAAGGGTGATGCCGGCTCAATACAAATCAATGGAACCGAATTCTTTCTGAAACAGTGTCATTGGCACTCTCCTTCTGAACATTCCATCAATGGCAGGAAGTATAATTTGCACTTTTATTTAAGATATCAAATAAAAAAGTTGAAAAGTTGAAACATATATTTAAATGGTGAGACAACATAATATTTTGAACTATGCCTCTTTTTTTCTTGATACAATAGGTATGACTTGGAGATGCACATGGTGCATGTAAGTATGGAAAACAAAATTTTGGTGGTTGGTGCTTTCTACAAGATAGGGCATCGCCCTGATCGTTTTCTCTCTCAGGTCATTCATTACTCACTCAAACTTGTTCCAATTTAATATTTCATGGTTTCATAATTTCCATTGTTATTGAAAGCAAGCAATGTGTCTGAAAATTCAGCTTGAGAAAGATATTGAGCACCTTGTTGAAGGGGAAGTAGAGAGAGAAATTGGAGAGAAAAATCCCTTTGGAATACAGACAAGAGGCAATATGTATTATAGATACTTAGGCTCACTCACCACTCCTCCTTGCACTGAAGGTGTCATATGGAACATTGATAGAAAGGTACGAGTTATTCAAACCATGTGTTTTTTCTTTCTCTTCATAAATATGTTATTTAAAAAATATATATATTCTGATATACCTAATAGTTTTACATCATTTAGGAGTTAAAGTTAAGCGCATTTTAATACTTCTTCCTCCTGAAGACGTTTTTTAAAAACAAAACTGTAACAGAATTTTACACTCTAAAGTATAATATCTCCAAAGTGATTGATCATAATAATGTTACTGAGCTCTAAAGTGGAATATCTCCAAGGTGATTTTGATCATAATAATGTTACCGAAGTTGCTGTTGGATCAAAATTTAAAATACAAATTTGTTTTTTTTTTTTTATTTTGAATTCTTTTTAGTTTGATATTACAAGTTTGAAAACAAAAACTTATTTTGTAATGAAAGTTAGCTTCTGATTTTTTAAACCCTAATCAAAATTAGTGAAATTACTAGGAATGAGAATACAGATCATGTTCTATATAAGGTCAACCCTTCATCAAATATCTTTTATAAAAACATTAAAAATTTATGTTTAAAGTTTCTAATATATATATATATGCTATATTTTTAAGATTTAAATATTTTAAGAAGTAACATATATGTTTTTTTAGAATTCATAGCTTATTTATGAATTGAGTTGTTCTAATAAAAATTAATATTCAAATGAAATGTATACCTAATTATTTACATATTTACATCTTTAGCTAAATTTATTTATGTGAATTATTTTACAAAACAAATATTATAATTTTTTATTTATATTTTTGACGAATTGGCTTGTCATTAATAAATAATATAAATAATAAATATGACTTTTTCATTGGAGGACCAACTAAACCCGTTTTAACCTAGCAAATTCAAAGAAGGTCCGTTTTGTCATTTAAATTAATAAGCATTTATTATGTTAATCAAAATTAAAAAACATTTGAGGGTGAATATATATAGCTGTGCGCTTAATTTTGTAAAATTACAATTAAATTTTTATCTCCTACACCCTACAAATTTATATATTGATCTTATTATAACAAAATAAAAGACTTCACTATAATATTTTTCTCCATTAGTTTTAGATGAGTGATTGTATTTTTATATTTTTTTTAGTTTTTGTAATATTTATCTTATTTTTTTTTATTTGATAGTCATTTTAATTGATTTGAAAATTTTAACTATCCTATGCAGATAAGGACAGTGTCGGAAGCACAAGTGAGACTTTTGAGGGACGCAGTGCATGATGTAAGCCATTCAATGTGCCACTATTCATTCTGTGATTCCAAATTTAATAAGAAACTTACATTGAAGAACTCTTGTAAAAAAAACGTTTAATTTCAAATATGCCAAATTTTGCAGCATGCAGAGAGGAATTCAAGACCAAGGCAGCCACGTAACCAAAGAGATATATTATACTTCAGATTCAAAAGCAGAGCAAAATCAAAAAAATAAATTCTCACATTTTCGTGATATTTTTCAGATATATTTAGCTTTTTTTACGTGTTTATATTTTTTAAATAAAATTTTGTTTATATTCTGTTATGTTCATTTATAGTGTGGAGATATTTGAAAGTCTCACTTAAGAAGTTTCACTTGAAGAATCGTTTGATGGATATATAAATGTTAATTGGTTTCAATTTGAAACGAAGTATTAATGTTTTATATAAAAGTAATTGAAAAGAAAAATAGTTCCTAAAACATTAAATCATCTATAATATGTTTCAGTTATGTATGTATTTAGAAGAGATTTTATTTTATATATGTTTTTCTATACGAGCTTTCTATTATTTCCATGGTTTTTAATTTTTTAATGAATTTGTTCATTTGATGATTGATAGGTAATAATTGAACTCTGAAATACCGATTTACTTAAAATCTCAAAGTTCATATATATAGAATTAACATGAGTTTGTTAATTTATCCTTTTTTTTTCAGTGTCGTTGAAAAGGTTAAATTTCGACATGGAATGGCCGGATGCACTCTTATATGTGACTGTGATGTCTGAATAAAAATAGTAAAAAATCTTAGTGGGATATATTAAAAATAATGATGATCAAAGAAAGAGAAAGAAATGTAAAGAAGAGAAACTGGGATAATTTAAAAATAAGGATGATCAAAGAATGAAAAAAGAATTGTAAAGAAGAAAAACGCATTATTATCTAAACAAAATAGCATGGACGTGTGTTGATAAAAAAAAAAAAAATGTACCTGTGGCAACTCCTTACATGCCCTTAACATTCCAATTTAATTTATTTAAAAGTTGTAAATCATGTTAAAATATTGATCTAAATTTAATACAAATTTAGCAACCATAGTAAAACATATATTTTAATTTTAGAATACTAAATTTTAAATTGTTCTTGAAAGGAATTGAGTTATCTCAAAAGTCTTCGATTTTCCAGTCCTTCTTCATGTGGATTATCCTAAATTGCCTCGTCTTAACGATATTTTCATAGAGTGGGAACCTGTAACAACTCTGTCACTCAAGTTAGCAAGGATCCAATCTTAGATATTTGTAATTGATGTATTCAGGAATGGATATGATCCTTACTTTGGCAATTGAACCCTTTTTTTATATTACCTAGATGGAGGCATGACTTTATTACCTTCAAGGTCGTTTTCATTCTCTAACCATTGCTTGCTAGGATCCTATACCTAATCTTCTAAAAAGTTTGAGACTGGGTTTTTCAAGGTGGTCATAAGGCCAGCAGGGATCGAGTATTTTTACTTTGATGACAAAAGACCCACATTTCCTTTCTATTGACCAAGAACTGCATAAAATATCGAGTTTGGCCGAGAACCTGCATGACCTCGAAAGACATGCATATATTGTCCTACTTGGACCATTTGCTTAAGAAGCTTCTTTCAAGGAAAATTGGTGGGGTTTCTGGCTCCTCTCATCCATGTGATGATCTTTTTGGTATGTATGGCTAGCTTATTGTATATTGTCTTTGCATTGTTAACCCTAGTTAATGGCATTTTTCCTTTGCATATATCATGGTTGTTGCTTAGATGAAGAAAGAATAAGCTAGTATGTTGTGGACAAGTTGTTCGCCAAAAAAGGTGACCCGATGCCCCCTCCAACTGAAAAGAAAAAGAGCAAGCGTAGGAAAGGCCCTCCAAGCCAGGAACTCCTCTGCCTCCATCTCTAAAAAGAATGTGATCAACTGCCAATGAGAGTATAATGAGCTCTCTTGTAGCTCTATTCGATGCCAAATTGAAAATCAATAAAGGGATAGAGGTATCATTGTGACCAGAAGAAGCCAACATAGTCTCGACCACTCACCGAAAGACTGTGTTATATGCATCAAATGAGTTTCAAGCCAGGACTATGGTGATGGGTCGCCATTTGGAAACTGTTATGAGGAAACTACTGGATACAAGTAAATTGGTTGTTGAAATAGAGGGCTTGAAGAAAGAGTTGGCCGCAACAAATATTGGCAAGCAAAAGGCCTTAATGCATCTGAGTAATGTGAAGAAAGAGAGTCCCAACTGTTGGCAGAACGTCACACATGGAAAGCTCGCTACAAGGACTTCGTGAAAATAATAAAAAAGCTCACTACAACTATTGTTAGGACGTTTTAACTATTATTATTTACATGTGTGGTGATTTCGAGAATCATCGGAATTTGTGTCGCCCCAAAGTATAATGTAGTGGTTTCAAGTGAACCGCTACAACTAGTGATGTTAAAAAAATTCGTACACACGGGTATCTCTGGATAAAATCTGCAATAGGTAGAAAATTGATATTGTAAATGGATACCTGCGAGTAACAAGTACGAGTATTTTTAATACCCGCATGTTAACGGGGCGGGTACGGGTATCATAGTATTTGTACCCATAGATACCCGTATCCGCTATACTCTAATTTAAATTAAAAAAGAAAAAAAAACATGATTAAAATATTAACATATTGATTTTGAATGAGTTATTTTTTTTATCAATTAGTTTTAAAAAAAAAATTATTTCTTTGTGAATTATCATTCAACACTATTTAAATGGGTTATTTGGACTTTGTTTAAAATTTATGAATGTTATGTATTGTATTTTATTCGAATTTACGATTAAAATATGTTGTTAAATATTTATTTTTATTTTTTTGTAAATATCTGCGGGTACCCGTAGATATCCATAGATATTAAAAAATTATGTGGGTACCCGCATAACGGATATCTGACAGATATAGATACGGGTACAGGACAAATATTTATCTAGTAGGTAAGGTATGAAAAATTTATTATCCACACCCTACCCGTCCCGTTGATATCCCTATCTGCAACATCACCATTTGTTGCAATGTATAAAGTGGGGTGTTTTCTATATGTATATAACAAAAATTATACTCCTCACAATTTTTAATTCTAGAAAACAAATTCAATATAAGAATTGTCAATTTGAACTGCCATTATTCTCATATTATTTCATTTTTTTAGTGTCTTAATTCAAAAATTACATTATTTTTTATAATTATAAATTATTTGTTTATAATCCACCTTTTTATACTCTGTGTTTACAAATTCATAACTTAATAAAAAATATTTATCATAATAATAAATAAATTTAAAAATTAAAAACACTACTTAAAAATAAAAATAACCAACATTAATTTCATTGATCATTTAAAATTGCAAAAAATATTCATTCACAATTACATCAATGTAAATATCTAAAAAAATACAAAGTACTCATAGTTTTTATTTTATATTAATTTAAATATAAAAAAAAAATACACATCAAATTTGTTTGTAAAGTGATCTTCATAAAGCTTCTAAACTTCCAAATCAACTTGAACAACATATAGAAACAAGTAACTCATGCATTCCTATAAAATGGAATGAAAGAAATTAATCAATTAATATTTTTATAGCAAATAAATCTAAAGTAAAATATTGTACAAAATCTAGGAAACCATATCGATGAGGTTCACACATGGGTTCCCTCCGCTTATAGATCTCACCAAATCAGTAGAAAAAAAGTAATCGACAACAGAAAATATAAATTATTTAGCTCTTATTTTAAATAAAATTTTTTACTTATTCAAAAGAAAAACGAAAAGGTAAATTTTATTAAAACTTTTTCATAGGTTAATACTAATTTACCCATAAAAAAAAGTTGAATAAATGGAACTTCTATACAAGTTTGAGTAAAGAATTTTCCTTTAACTTGTATAAGAAATAGAACTTATATTTTTTATTTATTTTTCGTAAAATTGTTTATAAAGAAAATTGTACCACACCTAACGAACTCAACTAAATGAGTAAACAATGCATCAAGGCAGCCGGGTATTCAGCCTAGGCCGAGTCAGCCTAACTTGTACCGGACCTGGTCAGATTAACCATATAGATGACAACCCTCACGTACATGCCGGAAACAACCCAAGTACACGACTTGGGTTGGCATGGACACAGACTCATAACGGAATAAAGACTAAAGTAACAACAAAGCGGCCAACCTAGGACAGTGTGCGGCCAAGGACGATATCTAACAAGTCAAGAAGTAAACGGATCAGACCGCTCTTGAAGACTTAGTAAAATGGAAGCCCTCGCGTTCAATAGGCCTTAAGGGCCTAGATTAGGGCCCAGGCTCACTCACAGCCCAATAGAACCCAAGTCAAGGCCCAGCCCACGGGACAACCAGACATCATTAATACTCTATAAATACGCATGGACCCCAGTAATTAAAGGTACGCATTCATTAATCACTGATTTGACTTTCTAAGAGCTTTGACTTACTTGAGCTTCAGAGACTCTTCTGCAGGTAACCCCTCCTAGGTTCAAGCTGACATGTATCAACCGGGAAGAAACCAACTGAAGAGATAACGGACTACATGGTAAGGTGACACTTGTGCCTAACTCATCTTATTTGTTCTCTGCAGGAACAATTGGCGCCCACCGTGGGGCACGAGACGAACACCTTTAGTACCCGTTTTTCTCTGAAGATGGTTTTCACCCGTAGCAAAGCTGGAGTGAACAAGCAAGCGGATGTTGGTCCCTCTGGACCTCCTGGCATCACCCCTGATCTGGCCGCCATCCCAGACGGTCAAGCAAAGATGCAACAAGAACTCGCAGATTTGAAGAAACACAGCGCTGACGAAATGGAGGCATTGAGGCAAGAGAACTCTCGCTTGAGGCGAAGGATCGAAGTTGATCCCAATCTGAAGGGAAAAGCCAAAGAAACTTCTGAAGCTGCGAAGTCTCCGGCCTTCCAGCCCATAGAGGAAGAAAGTGAGTACAACCCCACCCCTCACACCTTCACCACCACTCAACAAACACCCATCCCCGTCACCCATCCCCCTCACTTCCCATCTACCCAACCGGGGCTTACCGCACCCCCAACCCCCGCCGCTACCCTCCCTACCACCCAAATCCCCTACAACATACCCACCACCCTACACACCACACATATTCCACCCTACAACCCACAATATCTTCCGACAACCCACATCCCCCCTC
>Ga0214545_1007070_pt1 | contig 19046 bp, 9 predicted proteins | sample CNSS4metaG_FD_160064 | JGI IMG/M metagenome (GOLD analysis project Ga0214545, IMG submission 160064) | Root nodule microbial communities from cowpea collected in UCLA plant growth center, Los Angeles, California, USA - CNSS4 | ecosystem: Host-associated > Plants > Roots > Nodule | place: USA...
TGTGTTTACAATCTTCCGTGTCATTTTCTTTGCACATCAAAATCCCCCTATTTTTATAGTTGCTAGTTTTAATTGCATTTTTAAGAATCAAATATTTGAGATCAATTCCGTATTCGTTGTGAGACGACTCAGGGTTATCTTAACCCTAACTATTTTGTTCACTACTAACTGGCAATACTGAAGTTGCTAAAGTAGTGGTAATTTGATTGCCTAACGACAGGATATCACATCCCCTTGATAATTTTCTCAGAATTCATTTCCCCCAGCAACTGGATGTCAAAATATCCCAAAACCAGAACTGCACCTCGCAGCCACGTAGAATCATTGTCTCTACACTGGCGCCTGGCGCCAAGCCCCGTGTCCCCAGGTAGTGCATGCATTTTTCAGCAAATTCCCATAATTCTAGCACCTACGAAGACCCTCTAACATTTTCCTTATGCTTTTCTCTGCCTACCTTAGCAATTTCGCACGTGAACACGATAATAATGACATAAATATTCAAATTTAACTATCTCCAACAACAATTCTAGTGCAACTAGCAACCATTACACTCAATTCATCAAAACCCCTAACTCTTCCAACCCTAATAGATGTTTATGGAAATTTCATCAATTTTAACCTTCAATCTCATGTAATTCAAAGTTTATAAGCATCCAATCATCAATTAACGTTTAAAGCTATTGTTTTCCCGATCAAATCGACCCAGAACCTCAAAATCATCCAAATTGAGCCACATTGCTCGCGACACTTGGTGGGTGTTCATCACCGCCAAGCAATTAAAAAAAATCCATCAAACTGGGTTAGTAACCAAGCGTCGCCTGGCAGATAGACTCATGCCGCCAGGGGATTTCTGGGAAATTTCCAGAAACAACATTATGCAGTTTAAGCTAGAATTAAAAATCCAATTTTATATACAACATGCAGCATAGTAACACAAATTTAAATGCACAGAGTACAACTCCCCTAACCTGGATTCATTTGCTTAAAATTGAAATTATGAGAGTTCCTCCTTGATCACCAATGCCCTCCCATGCTTTCCTTTCCTTTCATCTCCTTATCTCATTCACTAATACAATGTTTACCCTAAAAACCTCTTTACTATACGTATGTAACAATGGCAGCCCCAACAAACCCTTAATTTGCCTCTTTAATTGGACCTTAATTTTTGTTAATTGGCCAAAACGAAAATGCCACTAAAACTTGGTTTTAATTATCATTCAATGGCTATTCTATGGTAGTTTTCCAGCCCTCTTGGCTGCTCCTAAAGCAGCTAGGATTTCTCTGCCAAAGAAAATTTGGCTAAAAGCAAGTTTAATTTCGGTCTACCAAAGTTCAAACCCATAACCATGCCAACGTCAAACCAATGCAAAACCATTCAACCAATTCATGTTTCGTGATAATTTCTAAAATTCTAAAGTTATATTATCACTCATTTTGATCTAGCACATTATTAAAATAATAACAATTTAAATAGCACATAAATGGCATACATAGGACTTGAACCCAAGTGCTCTCACACAATAAAGTACTCTCAACCATTTGAGCTAGTACTTTTTCACGTCACAACAATCAATATTTAATGCCATAAAGGCTCCCACTACCCGCATTTATTAATTAATTATTCATTTAATTAATTAAATTTTGCGGGTCTTACAAGGTGTATAAGGTGGAAGTCAGAAAATGCTTTTCTTATATGCTCACCGAAGCTAGGAAGAAAACGAAGAAACATAGTTTGATAGGTGAAAAAGCTTGGCTCAATTCCTTGACTATTGGGAGAGTAAAGAATTCAAAGACATATGATCTTAGAACAACACAAACAAAGCTTCAATTAGAGGTGGACTCATATCTCACCTTGAGATTGCATTGGGACTTGTAAGTTTTTTGTAACACATGTACCAAATTTGCTTACATTATTGACATTCTATATGGCTGATGATTGTTACGGGATTGACAAGTGTACCAAATCGCACAAGTAATAAAGTGAAAAGTCCAAGTATTGTTTCCCAAGAGACTTGTGAAACACTTGTAATTCATAACTCAATTAGACAAGAAATTTTACAAAAATAAAAATAAAACTTGTTTTGTATTTTTGTCAAACATATGGTGTGCAACAATATATGATAAAGGCTTCATTGGGATTGAGTTTAATGATCCAATTATAAGCAAAAACACCAAACAATATTCTTCTAACTCCTACTTTATCATTCATACCTTATGTAACAAGCCCTAATGTCTTAACGACAAGTCTTAACTTAATAATAAAAACCCTAATGTCTTAGCAATTTTTGATATAAGATTGCATTAAGAATACATTACACCCAACCCCCACGAAATAAAGGACTTAGCTACTCTTTAACATTCTAAATACTAGAATAATGATAAAGATGAAGGCCTTCAACCTTCAAAATTTTTTTTCTTTCACCTCTGCTAGGCCCCTTCAGCCTCTCTCCCCCAAAAGGGTTTTTTTTTTGAAATGGGTTTCTTTTCTACCTGAAGGGTTGTCCCTTTCACCTCTACTAGGCCCCTTATTTATAGAATTTTCAAATTGGACTAGGCTAGCAACTTTGTACTTGATTTTGTATTGAAATATCTTAAATATCTTGAATATATATATATATATATATATATATATATATATATATATATATCTTAATCTTTTGAAGCTCAATATCTTTGAGATATTCTTCAAATATTCTATCTTGTAATTGAACTAACCAACTTGGTGATGATTTTGTTGATATTCTTTTAATATTCAATACTCCACTGATTCTTTTGATAATATTCCTAAATCTTTTATATTTCCACTTACCTACAAAATATAAATCAAAATTTTATATTTTCTAAATTTATTAAATAAAACCTGAAAAATTTGAAAATATAATAATAAAATAACAATAAAAGATTAAAAAAATATAATAATGGCAATTATCAATGATATAATCTTACTAATTGTATAACTTTTCTCAAAAGCGAAAACATGGTCGTCTAGTGAATCTAGATTAGTTGTTTCTTATCAATCATAAGAAGAAGGACAATGCTTGGGTAGATACATGTGCACGTGAAACATATATACATTTTCAATAGTTGATTTAGTTTTGTTTGTTTTATATTATTCTAACATTTTTCAAGTATTATGAAAAAATAGAAGACATATCATTAGCATGTGTGGACATGGAAATGGATAGTTTTGCGTGAATTACAACAATAACAAAGATTAAATGATAGAAAGATATTGCTAGAGGGAAAAGTAGAAGAAGAGTTTATGGAACTAGGACTTGGCTACCAACATTTATCATGGTGTGACATCCTTCACTCAACCTTACTTTAGCGCGCACAATTCATCCAAGATAGTCATAGTTGGTTGAGATAGAGAGGCTTCTAGAAGGAAGTAAAACAAGCCATTATGAGAGTTGACGAGACTGGTAAAAAACATGTTCTCGTTCAAGAAGAATTGAGTTTGATCAAGCAACAATTAGCCATGATGTTGGAGAAACACGCACTAGTCACATGCATCTGCATTATGATGAAGACTTGGATGATCAGCCTATTCCTTGAAGATGGTACATCTTTTTTTTTTTTGTTAAAATTGTGTATACACTTTTAAAAATTTACTTTCTTAATTATATTATAGGATACTCATAATTTAGAATTTAATGCCAATGTGACTATAACGACAATATCACTAGACTTGTCTTATTTGGATCTTATACTTATGGATTTTGTGTGACTATTGAAATTTCACCTAATTAAAGTCACAATGTACTTAATTTTATGTTTGCAATTTCACTTCCAAATGAATGAAATGATATCTTGGTTTGTCGGATTGCTTGAAATGTGTTTGGATGTTGGTTCTAAGATTGGATGTAAGTTCTGGGATGTGCTTGGAAACATATATTTCATATCAAAATTTGCAGGCATTTGCATCGGCCAAGCCCACAAAATGCCAATGCAAATGATTATACTTTCAAATAGTTTGTGTCCATTTAGCCATGCAAAACCCACTAGAATGCGTTACATTCTCCACATTTGTGAGTCCTAACTAACGAAAGTTGTTTTAAATATTTTATTATTTCAATCATTGGTGGGCTTGGCCCACACTTAAGGAATTATTATTATATGTTTATGCCATTTCGTTTTCTGTGTTTGCATCGTCTTGAACAACGAAGTTCAAAAGCTGATTTAAGTTTTTTATTTATTTTAATCATTCATCGGCTTGGCCCACGCATAAGAAATTATTGTTATAAATTTTATGCCTTTTTATCGGTGAAGTTGACGATAAATAAGCGACAAACCTTTGTCCTTCTTTAGCCGATGCAAATAAGCTTTCCATCCAGGTAATTGGCATGGTCCACCTTACCATCGGTGGATCGATGCAATCGTTCTCTTATCGCAGTTTTGGCCTGGTGGCATTCGTTTATGGTCGACACCAAAAGCCTACATTCCTGTAGTGAATGAAATGTAAATCATATAGTTATGTATATGATCTCAATACAGTAATGCTTTTATTATCAAAACTTATATGCCTTTACATCCAACGAGACTATGTATTGTCTTATTGTAATAAAGAACACTTATAAAAACTCAATTAAGTAAGCAACACTCTCTCAAAGGAAACAATAGACACAATCAATTAAATTTTATTCTCTAAGAGCCACAAGCTCATTACGGTAAGCCTGAAGCCCATCATGTTATTGGTTATGCAAGTACTCAATATAGTGTTATCTTGTATGTATAGATTTCTTTAACCTTTGAATCATGGTGGGAAAACATATTTATGGTTACTTAAAATAAATTCAATTACCTAGAGTCTTTTTAAAAAATATTAGTCATCATATTGATAAATCAGAACTAGTTAGTAACAAAAAATATATAAATAACTTTAATTATATAATTGTTCTAGCCAGAAAGCACTAAGTCTAATCAACCAGAAGCATTCAATATGTGGTTTCTAACAACAAATTCCCTTTTATCCTTTTTCTCTAAACTTTTTGTCCTCCCCCTTTGAAAAATACCTTATCATGACCTTTAATCTATGTCCCCCTAACTCTTCAACGTCATATATTCTTGCTAGCCATAAATTGTCTTAAACATTACTTGAAAATACTAGCATTAATCCTAATCAATGAGATCAACCTATTTTATATTAATTGGGTAGATCAACCATTGGGCCTATCACCACATAGCCTCCCAAACCTTAGCTTTAAGAAGCGTGAAACTTGATAGTTTGACCCATATCCTATCACCACATAACCCCCTTAGCCTTAGCATCGCAAAGCATAAAGCTAAAAGTTATTCAGACCAAAATCAATTATTGACCGAATCAACATTGAGCCTAACACCAATAGCCCCCTTGGCTTTAGCTTTAGGCTTTTGGAGACCAAAGTGCTTGAATTAAACTAAATGCTCCACTTTTCATAATTCGCTATTTGCTCAACCTAATGAGTTGGTAGACTCATTGGTAACCCAACTTATCGGTCTTTGGAAGACTTGTTTGCTCAACCAAATGAGTTGTTTGCTCGCCCAACGATCATCAAAATTTAGGAGTCTAGTGCTCTACCAAAGTTTCCAGTTTTTTTGGATACTAATGCTTACCATTTGTAACTGAATTTTGGGAGACTAGGCTCTACCATTTTGATTTTTGGGATACTAACGCTCTACCTTCAACAATCGAATTTTAGGAGACTAGCACTCTACAGGTTTGATTTATGGGAGACTAACGCTCTACCATTTGCAATCAGATTTTGGAAGACTAATACTCAACCATCTTTATTAGGAGACTAAGGCCCAACCAATCACCTTTTGGGAGACTAATGTGTTATCACAAGCAACCTTGGTACAAGGATTTGATAAAGCAAAGTGCATAAGATCACATGTGGTTGATAAAGATTGATGAAGACCCCTTTGATGATCATGTTTCTATTGTGTTAAATATGGAAATAAAGTGTATAATATGATGTTTACATGTTGTACCATATTCGTAGGCTATATGCCATAGGTTAGATGTCTTGTTAGTTTTAGTGTGTCCTTTTCAATATGTTAAAATGGGTTTTAACAAGTTAAAAGGCTTATTTTATATAGTTTATGGTATGAATGTATTCAATCAGTTGAATTGTTTTTCAATCGACTAACAAATCAATCAGTTGATTTCATTTAAGCCAAACTATATAAGTTGTCTTTTAGAGAGTTAAGGCACGATTTTGAGTTTTTGAGCATGAAAAACAGTCATCCATGCATGGAAACTCTCTCTCTCTCTCTGAATCACATAGCTTCAACTTGTAGATTTAAGATCTTGGTTGATCCTAGAGGCATTTTGGCTTAGTTAGAGATTGAAGAACTCGCGTTTGGTTGGCTAGGGAAAGCCACCATTAGGTTTTGTAGTTCTTGGGCCTCTAGTTTTGTTCCTGGTTTGATTCCAGATTTGTAACTATGTTTCTTACAGTGTTGTAGTTGAGATTTTTGTCTGATTCAAAATTCTTCGTGTTTCCATTGTTCAAAAGTGTAATCTTGGTGTGAGTTTTGTAAAACTTTTGATAATATTGGAAACTAGGCTCAATTTCTCCTAGTAAACTAGACATAGCTCTGTGATTGAGTGAATCAGTATAAAAACAACTGCAAACCTCTTTCCCTCATCTTGTTCACTTTAAAATTTGAAGAAAATCAAGCAAATCAATTTTGTTTAGTTTGCATGTGATTTTATGTTACCTAGTAGTGTAATCTTGTTACAAATATTGATTGGAACGAATCTTGTGTAAGAAAGCATGTTATTGGAGTGAGATTCGCGAATTCTACATTATGCATAATTTCCCAGTATTTTAGCCGATTTTTTTCAAATTTAAATTTGTTGGTTCATAGTGTATGAACATATTAACCCCCTGCATAAAACATCTTAGAAAGGATGAGTACTCTATTGATAAATTTTCATCACAATATTATCCAAAAAATAATATAGTTGATGTCGTGAATGGTCCACTTTGCCATACAATTGTTATCGATAATATACATTGGAAAAATATAAAAATTTAGGCGTCGAGAAGTGTTTTACCGAAGCCCCCACGATAGCCATAAAGAGTATCACGTAAGGTTTAAGACAATTTATGGCTAACAATGATAGGTGATGTTGAGGAGCTGGCGGGACAAGGAATAATGGTCATAATAAGATACTTTTCATAATAAGATACACTCAATGTTTCTAGTTGATCAGTCTTAGCACTTTTTGGCTAGAATATTTTGACACCCACCGTGGAGCCATAGTAAAACACTTCCCAACGCACAAATTTTTATTTTTTTCAATATTATCACAAACAATTAGGTGGTAGGATGAAGCGTCCATACTCTTTTTCACCATCTTAAAACCATGTCTACCATTGACTTTAGACCCTCAAATGCTTTGGTGCAAGTCTTGATGATAAAAGACATGACAAGTTTAGCATTGCATACCATCGTTTTATTAATGCTTGAGATTTGTAGCTGTAACATCATAGCCGGATATTACTAATTTTAAATAAAAACAAATAATATAGAGATATAAAATCGTATTTATTTTAATATCTTTCCTAAAATGCGGGAAAATTCAAAACATTTATTAACACGCCATAATTCAAAATCCATAAGTTTCAAACAACTATTACAAGCTCATGGTCTAGTAAAATAATTGTTTGCAAAACATAAAAATCCATAAAAGCTTTCCCAAGAAAGCCCTTCTTCGACTCTATGCCTCACCAGCTCCACTTGCAACACCATTTGCTCCCGTGTAACGAATTACATGATCATCATCAAACACAAGCAAATAGGGTGAGCCAACAACATAAATAACTCATAATCAAAATTAAGTGTACACACACACAGTCGTCGGAGGACCATCATCCTCCAATTGCATAAAAATGACCACTATCATGTTCATCCACGTTCTACATCCTCAGATGATGGCCTTAATAGGTCTTTTGCTGCCACAAGCCACAACTCGTGGTTCCACCTCTACAAGTCACAACTTGTAGATACACGTGTGGGACTATCCTCTTACGAACCACCATCATTAACACCAGGTGGAGTTTCCAATAAAATCCACAATTCGTACTCTCGACACAAGATTAATAGCCTCATTGGCCATAACCTGTTATTGCCTAATCAAGTGGAGACCATCCATACGAGCCATAACTCGCATACTCACACTAGTTACCAATATCACCAGGCCACAACCCGGGATCGCCACGTGTTTACCCTCTATTTCGAGACATAACTCAGGAATGTCATTCCGAGCCACAACTCAAGGAATTTCTCAGCAAGTTCCATACTTGAGGTATCATCTAGAGCGACGTAGACCACACACAACTCGTAAACTAAACAGCCCTGTCCACTACGCTATCACCTAGCACTGCTTGAGCACCTCTAGGCGAAAATATGTTGCAAACTGCCTAGTAGAAGTCTTTCACCCCCAGGCGCCACGTGCCCTAGAATTCTGAGTTTGCAGGTATCGCTTGGACCAACATCACCGCCAGGTGCTACACCAGTACAACAAATGTTACTAGTTTTTCTTCATTCCTGAACACACTATAATACTATCAAATCATCAAAAGCACACTACAGTAATGCCAAATATCTACGTCTAATTCAACATGACTGAAAACCCACACTCCATCAGCCTTACTAACCTCTTTATTCACACATCTAATCACACATCAACCATGTCATCACTTAGAATTACTAAGATCAAACCATGTTCATCCACAATATGCCACAGTCAACCCATCTTACATATATTTCGTCATTGTCCCAAACATTAGCTTAATATCCACCTTATTCCAAGCAACATAACAATTACACTTTAGCCTATAATTACACCACATATTCAACTTAAGCAACTCAACATATAAACTCTAAATCCAAAATTATACTCTGCCACCCAATCAAGCAAACCCCGAATTTAATTAAACCTCTATTGTACTATCTTTGTATTCGATCCTTCTGAAACCAAATCAGAATTTAACAGTCTTACATGGCCTTACCTCATGCATTAATTAACCTTTTAACACCCTATTTAGTGTATCACAACTCCATTTTCCATACCCCAATTAACAAAACAGAATTCCCAAACACGCACAGCATATGAAACACACAATGCCATCTCCACTACTCTGGCACTTGGCGGTAAATAAGGTGTCGCCAAGCAGTGCATCCAATTATGGGTAAAAACACAAAATCCTCCTGCACTTGAGAACCCTAAAATCCTATTATCTCACATTCCATCAATTTTCCACTCAATACACTCCAATCATGTGCTTAAGTTCACAATTATTACATTAGGCTTCAAACACACATAATTCAATTATCTTTTTCACGCAATTTATATCCAACCCTAAAACCCCAAATTTTTAAACCCTAATATTCACATATGTCAATATTCGTTCAATTTCCTCGACATTCGTCCAATACATCACGGTAAAGAAACAATTCATCAACGTAGGCTAGAAATATCGCAACATGAAGAACAAAAACATGCTCAAATATCCAAGGTGACCCTTGCACTAGCTAAAACCCACAACAGTAAAAAATCATAATCTGTCACCATACGGTAGTTCATCACTGTTAGACGGTTCTTTGTAGAAACCCAAAAACTGGGTAATTTCACATGACTCGTTTGGCGACTTTGAAGGCTTGCCAGGCGATTTCTGGAAAATTTCCAAACGCAATACAATCTAAAAATTATACAAATCAAATATTTTGGCTTCTCATACAATTCCCGTTATGTAAAGAAAATTAAGTATGAGGTGGAACTCCTCTAACCTGGATTCTGCACGTCAAAAAGCAATGGTCAAACATATTTTTAAAATAATAAAACAATTAAATTAACGCACAAAGGGCATTCATGGGATTTAAACCCAAGTCCTTTTATAATAGCCACATACTCTCAACCACTTGAACTAGTACTATTACTTGTCATAACTCCCCGCATTAAATTCCATAAATATTCCTTTACCCGCATTTATATTAAATAATTACTTATTCAATTATGTTATTTTCCAATGTCTTACAATAGCAACTTGACACCATCTGTTGCAAAGAAAGTTATAAAGAAGAGGCGGAAAGCTTGGATAAATATGACATCATATCATTATGTTACCCAAGTAATCTACATCAAACCATTATAAAGCAGCTAGTAAATTGTGACAAAAATGGATCCACTCTTATTGAATTTTCACAAGATAAGTCATGCTATTATTTTATATTCATTTCTTCCTAAAGAGACAGATTAAATATGTATCCATACATTTAATTTTTTTTGTGAAAGAGGCATATGATTATATTGTAACCTATCATATATGTGAATTAATCACATTTTTTTAGTAATAAACTCAGATAGCCACCGTGTGATAAAATTCAAACAATAATAAAAAAAATGCATATGTGGAGGAGTATTGAATCTAGTCTCCCAAATGGTGATCTACCTGTTGATTGAGCAACCAGACTCCCAACCAATTTGTCGAGCAACCAGTCTCTTAAAACTAAAATGGGTTGAGCCTATGTCTCCTCAAATGATTAAAAGGGTTAAGCCTACGTCTCCCCAAGTATGATCAAAAGGGTTGAGTTTATGTCTCCCTTAATATGTTTAAAAGGGTTGAGTCTATGTCTCCCTTAATATGTTTAAAAGGTTGAGCCTATGTATCCCCAAAATATGATTAAAAGGTTTGAGCCAATGTCTCCCCAAATATGATTAAAAAGGTTGAGCTTGTGTCTCCCTAAATATGATGAAAAGGTTTGACTTATGTCTCCCTAGAAGTGGTTTGAAAAGAGTTGAGCATATGTCTCCCCAAAGTTATGTTCTAATTGGTTGAGCATATCTCTCCCCAAAGTTATGTTCTAATTGGTTGAGCATATTGTTATAGAAGCCGACAAAACACGAACAAAAAAGCACTTCCTGAGACGTGTATATTCACCACCCTTAAGGACTTATCTACAATGTGTTACGCAAGTCCCCCATGATACAACAGAAACTTCCCAGATTTCCCGAGGATCTCAGAACTAGCAAGAAAATACTCTTGAAAAAGTATTCAACCCAGATAATAGACCCTGATAATAGAAGGAAGAAATATCGGAGAGAAGAGATCTTGAAGAAATAGGAGAAAAGACTGAGAGATGGTATGTTTTGGAAAGCACCAAAACCACCTATTTATAGGGGGAATGAGGGAAAGGATGGACTGAAATCTCATAGAGTTTCACCAACTTTCAAAACCAATATTGCAACGTGCTTTGGGATATTCATGAACCTGAATAATTGCATTAACCATGGAATCAGAATGGAAACATGATATTACACCAAAACAAAACTACAACAACGAAGAATTTAAAGTTGGTAGCAACGTTCAAATCTTTTCAAATGTTTATAACGCTTACTTCACAACACATATGTCACCCAATGTCTGATTTAAAATGGTTAAGCATTTCTCCCAATGTCTGATTTAAGATGGTTGAGCATATGTCTCCCAATCTCCGATGCATTGGTTGAGTATTATACTCCCAATATAAATATTTGGTCTAGAAGCATATTCTTCCAAAACATGATTGGTTGAGCGTTAGACTCCCAATATACAAATTTGGTTGAGAAATTTATTCTCCCAAGAGGCAATTGGTTAAGCATCAAAGTCCTAAAAAATTTGAAACTTTGGTAGAGCACTAGTCTACTAAAATTTGATGTAAAACGGTAAGCATGAGTCCCCCAAAAACTTAACACTATAATCGAATCCAAGTTTCCCAAGTCATCTGGTTGAACAAACAAGTATAAAAAATTTCAATGTTAGATGGTTAAGTTAGTAATTCTCCAAACTTATTTACACTTATTGGTCTCCTCTCTATGGTGGAAGAATGTTCTTAATGCTACAACATTTTCCCATTAACTCAAAAATGGGTAACCTCTTAAAGTACACCCAAATTTGGTTGAGCAAACAAGTCTCTCAAATACCGATAAGTTGGTTGATCAATCAGTCTACCAACTCATTAGGTCGAGAAAATGGTCTTCAAAATATTGAATTATGAAAAGTGAATCATTTAGTTTAATACAATAGATTTGGTCTCGAAAAGCCTTCTAGCCTCATGCTTAATGAAGCTAAGGCTTGGGGTTTGTGTGGTGATAGGCTATGGGTTGAACTATCAAGCCTTACGCTTCTAAAAGATAAAGCTTGGGTGGGCTAATGGGCCCAATGGCCGATCTACTCAAGTAATAGGATTGGGTCGAACAATCAAGCCTCACACTTCTTAAAGTTAACGCTTGGGAGTTATATGGTGATATGCTCAATGGATGATCTGTTCAACTAATAGGATATGGGTCAAACTATCAAGCCTCATGTTTCTTAAAGCTAAGGCTTTGAGGGTTGTGTGATGATAGAACTAGTCAAATTGGGGGGCTTATCACCATAATAACCAACTCCAAAATATCTTAAGTTTGTTCCAAATATTTCATAATCTAAGTATATCAGTTCGGATGGGTACATATATAACTAATAGTTGCAAATAATTTTTTAAAAACATATTGACATAATAATGGTTTCAATTGATAACCAAATGTCGTTACTTTTTTCAAAAAAATAGTTAAAAATTTAATCGTGATTAGTTTCTCGGCGACCTAATTATTTATTATGTTCCTGTAGAAAAAATAACAGAATATCAGGGAGCACAAATTAAATCTTACCCAATCCTTGACTCCTTGGGATGGATACTTCTCTACTCCTCGGTTGGGATATGTCCTTGTGATGTAGGTAAAAAGCTCTTACTCATGTGTCCTTGGGGATATGTCCTTGGGGATTACCTGCGAAAAAGTTAGTGAATTAATGCATTATATACCTTTAATTGCTGGGGTCAACATGTATTTATAGAGTTATTAATTATGGTTGACCTAGTTTTATGGGTTAGGCCCTTTTTTGGACTTTTGTGGGCCTTGTCTAGGCCCAAGCGCCAAGTTTGTGGCTTGATACTAGAGATCCAATTGTTATTTCCTAAGTTTGGAGTAGGCGGCCTTTACTCATGTGATATGCTTAAAGTAGGCAGCTTTAGCCACTATGTATATTGTCTTTCTGTGTTATTAGCCAATATTCCTTTTATTCTTGCCTAGTATAGTACATCAGTCTCCTAGCCTTTGGCAAGATAAGTCATGTCAAAGGTTTTTGTATTTTAGTGTTTGTTTTGTTTTTCAAGAAAAAATACTCTTTTCTTGGTATTCCTTGGTGTATGGTAGTCCCTCAGTCTTTAGAAGTGGAAACATCGTTAAGACTTTGTCAAAGGTGATATGAGTAGGTGGAGGGACTTATGTTGTCAAGAGTCGCATCAGAAGGGGTTGCATAGTCATCATTAGTTGTGATGCTTCGTATTCTTAATATTTGAGCGGGAAAATTTCCTTGGGAGCGTGGTTTATCATATAAATAGTGGTTGAGAATAGGATTTGCGCACTTTGCCTCATATGCGTAATTATGAGAGATCTGCATCATTTGCGCTTGTCTTTGTCCGATATATTCCCTTATTTCGTCATCATATTTCATTTATATAAGGTATGTATAGTGATAGTTGTAGTTCATCTTCATTGGGGTCGGGTAGTAGGAGTGGTGAATCGGGGAATAAGGGTAGTGGCCATCTAGCTAGTGAGGGGGGAATTGAAATGGAAATTATACCTGATACTAGGGAGGATCTTATGAGTGCATATTTTTTCCCTCATTTAATGTTTAATTATGGGTATTTAATTAAATTTGTGTGCTGAAGGAGTGATTTAATTGACAATTCTGATAATTAGACTATTTGAGCTTATGTGATAAAAATGTCTTAAAAAGTGATTTTTAGCTGCATAAATTATTTTTGGATATTTTAGTGTTTGTTGATGCGACTGAAGTTAAGATTAAGCTCATTTAAGTTGGAAAAATAAATTGATTGATGTTACAAACCACCTTTAAATAAAGCTGAAATTAACATGTTCTGGAAAAATCACTTTTGCACCCCCCTAAATTACATATACACTCCCCTCTTTCCAAATGAACCACACAAAAATTTGTTTTGCAGCCCTAGTTTCTACTATGTTGCACCCCTCCTACCACTTAAACTCCACTCATAAACTACGATGCACTCAGATTATGCCATGTGGCAATCCTCCATTTATTAAACTAGCCAATTAGAGAATGACACGTGGCGGCATCCAAGTACTCAAAATTCATCCAACCAAATAGTGCCACGTCATTATCTTCATCTCTCCTATCAGAAACCCAAATTTCTCCTCAAACCCTAGGCACTAGTAACAGCCATTGATGCCGGCCACCACAGTTTCATCACCATCACGCACCTGCGAATCCTACACGGCACAAAACCACCATCAACGAATCACAACAGATATATGCACAATGCGCAACTCCATCTTCTCGCCACCTGAAAACACGAACCACGGTAGCAAAATCGCGCCACTACCATCAGTGAAACAGCAGCGCTTGCAGCAGCCATGGAAACTACACCATTAACGCGTGAGACGAACCAATACCTCCATGGACGAGACTGCACCTTTAAGCTTTCGCACTTGCACAAGTCACGACCATCACCAACAAACCAGAAACATGCACTGTCACACCATCGAACCATCACCACCACTACACTACAACACGTAAGCAGCTTCTACATCAGCACCTCCATGAACGAACATGCGGCAACAACCAGTGCAAGTGAATCATGGTGGAGACAGAAACCCTAGTTCTAGAGAGAGAAAACCCATTGCCACGTGTCAGCCTCTCATAGGAGAATCAACAGGTCAAATGGTCAAAGAACTAGTCAAACTCTGGTCAAATGTTCAAATCTGGCCAAAGACGGGTTAAACTATAGGGGTTTAAGTGCAAATATTCATCTTTTTGGATTTTCTAATAAATTTGGACTATAGGATTTATAATGGCTTATTTAGAAAATTAATGCAAATATTATATGGTGATAATTTATCAGATATCTTTAAATAAGTAATTTATTTAATTATATCATAAATTATTAACCAACTATATTTGTCAAATAGTCTATATCTCTCCAAATATTTTTGAATATTTATCTTTATCTTTATTTTAAAAGATATTTGAGAGGTTTTAGCAACCGAAAAGCCCAATTCAAGTCCTATATAAAGAGACCAAGGGGGAAGCAGAGAAAAAAAGCTCGGGACTTCGAAGTTTTGGAACCCTTAGGGGGGCCTAATTTCGTTTCCTTTTTCTCTCTATTCTTCTTTCTATTTTTCTTTTACTTTTGCATTCGATGGATTGCTAAATTTCTTGGGTTGATTCCATTGTAATTTCTTATTTGGATTTTGAGGTTAGAATGAAATAATTTCTTTGTTCTATTTATTATTGTTGAGATTTTAATTCATCTATGTCTTTTAACTTTGAATCACGTAAAAAGTAATGATTTTAAATCTATATGCATGTTGATCATATGAGTTCAAGGGTTTTTAAATATAATTGAGACTTTAGTTTGATTTTATTTAGAAACTTTCATGTGATTGAATGAGTTTTTACAAATAATTGAGACTTACTTTAATTAAAGGTATTTACTCTAGCAAAAATTAATTGAGACTTTACTTTGATTAATTAAGCTTTTTATTTGGTGAGAAGATAAAAGAATACACATGATTAGGCATCGTAAAATTTGATTGAGACTCTACTTTGGTTGAATTGACTATGGATAATCTAAAAGTTCTCACTTTTAATTGAGTTTGTACTTTGGTTAAAAGTGAGAACGCTAAGAAATTAATTGAGACATTACATTGATTAATTTGCAAATCTACAATAATAATTAATTGAGCAATAATATTTAGATAATCGATGATGAATCTATTTTGAAAAAGCAGTGGAATCAATCTATTTTCTTTACTATTGTTTTTATCTCTTTCTATCTTTTCTATTTCTTTCTTGTTTATCTTAATCCTTCTACATTTTTATTATTTTATTTGAGTAACTCTTTTGTATAGATTTTATAAGAACTAATTTGTTAAAAATCAATTCCATGTTCGTTGGGAGACGACTTTGGGTTACTTTACCCTTTCTATTTTTTTGACTACTATCTTAGAAATACTGGCGTTGCTATAGTTTAGTAGTATTAATTTGATCGCGTCAACGACAACGTTATCAGAATCCACCTGAGGAAGTTGTCGAAAGCAGTTTATCGGTGAGGGCTGGATATGAAATGGTGAAGATGTGAGAACCCAATATTCTCTCTTTAGACGGTCCAGGTTACTTAACTCTTGGTTGAAGTGTATTTCGGTCTTTAAAAGGGGCACTTCCCTAGACACAATGTCATTGGAGCGGGTAAATGTTGTTTAAAGTCTTTTCCACAAGCAGGGAGATGCTGGAGAGGGATTCTTCTACATGTATATCTACCATTTTTCACAATTGCACATGCGAATCCCCTTTGATGATTTCACAATGCGGGTGTTGAAGCTTTTTAATGTTGTGCCCACCCAGTTACATCTGAATAACTAGGGTTATGATACGCTTGGATTCCTTTTCTCAATCTTTTAAAAACTTCAAAGATGGATTCTTTAAGGCCATGGTGAAAGAAGCGGGTCGAGCACATTTTTACAGCGAAGATGGGAGTACTAAGTTCCCCTTTAGTTGGACGGATAATCCCTGACGATATCAGGATATGTAAAAGGGGGAGTTGTCAGAAAAAGACAAAAGAGTTGTTTAAGTGTTGTCGAAGAAATAAACTGCCCACAAAGAACTTAGTTAGAGTTTATTTATCAAGGCATCCTCTTGTTGATTTAGAAGGTACCTTTTTTTTTATTTTTTCGCGTTGTTTGCTATGGGAGAAGTAATTGTTTATGTTTATTTTGTAGGTCACATGTCTTAGTTAGGAAAAAAGAACATGAACCTGTTTAGGACATTGCGCACGGAGCGAGCTAAGAAGTCTAGCAATGCAGGGAACACTAAAGTTCCTAATTTACAAGAGCCCTTGGTTGAGGTTCGAGTTCACGGTGGTTCCAAAAGGAAGGCATCCATCCTCGTTCAACAAGGTGTTGGAAAGGATTTGAAGAAGGTTAGGTTCGTATTACTAGAGTCAGAATCTACTAGAAACAACTAATCGTCGTGACATCAAAATCCACTTGCCAAAATCAATGGTCACGTTCATGGATAACATGGAACCTACTGCCATGATAAAAACTATGCTTGAATTCAATAGCAAGGCATTAATTTTGGGGCGTAAAGTAGGTACTCTTCTGCATAAGGAGTTAAAAGAAGGAGGACGGGCTAAGGTGGAGGAGCTACAAGAGGAATTGAAGGCTCAAGCGACTAAGTATGAGGAAGAGAAGGCGGCTTGTGAGGAAGAGCGGAAAGAATGGTTGTTGGAGAGAAAACATTTGGGTACTTGGAAGGTCAGGTCTTGGATTTGTAGAAAAAGTTGAATACTAAGATTAAAGAACTTGAGGCTGATAGCAAAGAGTTATCGGAGAAGTATACCAGTATCAAGAGTGAGCTTGAGGACTTAAAGAGTCATATCCTTCAAGAACATATTAATAGCTTCAATAAAGGTCTGTGGCAGGCGACTTTCTTTTGTAAAGAGGTGGACGCTTCTGATTCGAAATATGATGTTAACAAAGACATCATTAATGGTCGCTTGGTAGATGAAGTGGATACAAGCGGGGAGCTGATTGAAGAGGTGGCTATTATCGGTGATAAGGGCCAGGTAGGTGAAAAGGACGTTATAATGGTAGAAGTGGCGGCTGACCCTACTGTTTAATTTTAATTTGATCAAGATAGAGGACTGTCCCAAGATTCCATACAAGAAGAACTTCAAGATGAACTTTTGGGTTTTCTTTTATAAATTAGTTATGTTTTATGTTTTTGGGTTTTGAGCTTTCTTTTATAATTAGTTTATGCTTTTATGTTTTGGGCTTGGGCCTTCTTGTAGGGTTTGCAGGTTTTCTTAAACTTATGTGCCTATAAATAAAGGTACTAAAAACTGATGTAGACACTTTTAGTCATATATTGAATTTGATTTTCATTAAAGAGAGGGTTCTTTTTGTTCTTGGCTTAGGCCTTTGGTTCTTATCAAAGATTAACATCTTTGTGGCGAATCTTCACTTGACTTATCAATCTGCTAGATTGTGGCGTCCTCCATCTATGTCTTATTTTGCGTTCTTCTCTTATTTATTCGTGTCGTGCCTCTTGAGGAATCAAATTCAGAAACGATCATACTCTTTCCTGGATAGGATCGTATCATCTGGTATCTAAAGCAAGGTTCTGGTTTGAATTTCCTCTTCTATGTTATTTTTCTGTCATATGAAAAAAAAAACTACAATTTGTCAATGTCTGCTTGTTCTGTGTTTTGTTTTAAATTTTGTTTGTTTCGTTTGTAAGGAGTAAAACCCTTAAGGTTGTTTCCAATTTGGTTGAATTTTTTTTTATTTGGCCCTTTTTTTTCTTTTCTGTTCTTTATTTAAATTGTGTATTTCTACATTTGATTCGTGGAAATTATTTATTTTTGTGTTTGGGATGTGCAAGTACACTTACTTTTGATTTACATGAGTATGAGGTTTTGAAGGATCAATTGTTTAAGTTTATTTTTTTGTTGTTGAACTGCAAAAAAAAAACAAAAAAAAATATTGTGGATCAAGTCCAAAGGAAACAAATATATATTGAAAAAAAAAGGTAGAAAAAGAAGGATCCACAAAAAAAGGGAGTTCAACACAACTTTAATTGCAATTTATTTGTGATTTATTAATATCTACTTGTAATCAGTCCTTCCCTTAGAGTTTCCGTGTTGTCTCATTTAAATCTTGGTAGTCCTATTATTTTCTAACTTTCTAATTATAATTTTCTTGTTTTGGTCTTTCTCTTAGAGTCTCTATGTTGTCTCATTTAAATCTTTTTGGTAGTTCTATTATTTTCTAATTTTAATTTTCTTATTTTGTGTCTTTAAAATTCCTTGAAGTTTTGTCTAGAGTTTTGAATTTTCTTTGTCCTCTCAAGTCAAGATTTATATCTCGCAACATTTTTAACATTGTTTGTTCACTCTTTGCTTAAGTTACTAGAGTTCTTTGTCAAGCCCTAAAG
>Ga0214545_1007075_pt1 | contig 19039 bp, 6 predicted proteins | sample CNSS4metaG_FD_160064 | JGI IMG/M metagenome (GOLD analysis project Ga0214545, IMG submission 160064) | Root nodule microbial communities from cowpea collected in UCLA plant growth center, Los Angeles, California, USA - CNSS4 | ecosystem: Host-associated > Plants > Roots > Nodule | place: USA...
ACGGCTGAAATTAAAAAAAAAAAAAAAGGAAAAAAAAGAAGAAAGCTACAGGGTTTGTTTGTAGCTGTCTTCATTGATTATCTTCTGGCTGAGATATAGAGACGGTTAGTTTGTCTGTCTCTCTTTCTTTCTCTCTCTGTGTGTCTCCTTTTCAAGAGATAGAAATTAGAAAATACCCAGAGTGGGAAAGTGTCTTGTTTGCTTAAAAAGTTGTCTTCTCATGACCATATCCTGTGTGCCCTACTTCTGAGTCTGTGCTTTCTCACTTTCTCTTCTTAATTCACCTGAAGATAATGAGGTCGGTGCTGTTACTGCCATAGTGCTGCTATACTCGACTCAATTGCTTCCAACGCCACTCCATATACTTTTCTCCCTTCAGCTTTTCAAAGATTAGGTTTGAGGCCAACCCCTAGGATTTCAAGGATTGCAATCATATTCTAGTAGCACTATACCCCCAGAGAAGGTAGCTAGGAGGAGGGAATGGAACTTTCGAGTCAAGAAGGAGAAATCCCAATCCCAATAAACAGCACTACGTATGGTGGGGGACACGGTAATGGACACGGTCATGGTCTCATGATTCACCATGACCCTCCACACCACAGCCACAACCACATTATCTCCTCCACGGCGCCTACCAACGGCACACCCACTATGCAGCAGGAGGATCACGGGTACAAGAAAGTGGTGAGGTACAGAGAATGCCTGAAGAACCATGCAGCGGCCATGGGAGGGAATGCCACCGATGGATGCGGCGAGTTCATGCCCAGTGGGGAAGAAGGCACCATAGAGGCTCTGAACTGCTCAGCCTGCCATTGCCACAGAAACTTCCACAGAAAGGAAGTGGAGGGTGAGCCATCTTCGTGTGACTACCACCCCTTCAACAGAAGAAGACTCATTCTGGGCCCTCACAAGAACCTCCTCCCCCCCGAGGCTCTTGGCTACCCTACAGGTAACATCCTCCCTTCTAGAAGCGTCCCACCACACCAGATGATAATGCCCTACAGCATTGGTCACCTCCCTTCGGAGTCCGATGAACAAGAAGACGGTGGGGGAATGGTGCAGCCTAGACCCTCCCAGCTAGTGAAGAAAAGGTTCAGGACAAAGTTCACCCAGGAGCAGAAGGAGAAAATGCTCAACTTTGCTGAGAGGGTTGGGTGGAAAATCCAGAAGCAAGAAGAGTCCGTGGTGCAACAGTTCTGCCAAGAGATTGGGGTGAAGCGAAGAGTGCTCAAGGTTTGGATGCACAACAATAAGCACAATCTCGCCAAAAAGAATCCTCCTACTGCAGCAGCTTAAAGTACAATAATTTATTATTATCATTACAATTATCCATCCATCCATCATCTTTTATCTAGCTTTGTGTTTTTTGTGCTTTATTATTATCATCGTTATCATTACTGGTATTATAAACTCCATCCACTCTCCTCCACGTATAATCATTAGCCTAGCCGCAAGTGTTTGTTGACTTTCTTCAATACACTCTCTCTCTCTCTCTAATCACCATCTCCTTTGGTTTTCTTACCTAAAAGTGAAACCCTTCTCTCTAGTAACTGCTTACCAATATATACACTACAGAAATATCTCCATCTATACCATCATGTGCTGTAGTTTAGGAAATTGCATTTGCATTTGCATTGCGTGAAGTTTGAGTTTCTGAGTGAGCGGTGTTTAATTCTCTCCTCTTCAACCTACCTGGCTAGCATTCAAGTCATGAGAACATGGAATCTATGCAATGAATAGACTCTGAGGTACGATATGTATTAATAGAATTACATAGGGCTTTTGTATGCTGCTTTCTCTTTCACCTTACAAATTCTGCTTCTGTTGTGCTGCATCATATGTAGGGCCTTCTGACATCATTTTTCAAGCGGTAAAAAAATGTACCACTTCATCACTAATTTTTTAATGTTTTTCTTCCTCCAAATGGTAAGTTTTTCACTATTAATCTGTGACAATAAACTCATGGGAAAAATTACAAAGTACACCAAGTATACACATTGATCAGAAAGAAGAAAAAGAAAATGCTAAATCAGCTTTGCCTTGGATTTTTGTCTTCACTAAAGCTTGGATTCTATGTCTGTCTGGACCTGGTACATGTGTGTCATTGCCGTGCCTGGTGGAAGGAAGCTATTTATTTGATATTCTTCTGTCATTCAAACATAAACTCATTATTACTCATCAAATCAAACTTAAACTCGTCAAAAAGCTATTAGTAATCATATTGTACACCTTGCATGCCACCAGTAAAAGTAAACTTTGTGTGTCATCATTAACTATTTTTCATTCAGTGTCCAAATATCATAAATTTAATAGATGGTAATCTTGTCATGAACAATTTCAGCTGAGCGATCTTCTAATAACATGCTACTGTTTCATAATACATTACACGTAATTATCTGACTTAAAAATCAGTTGATACTTTCCAATGTTAACTAGGAAAAGATAAAGACAGTGTAAATGTGTAGGGTGTGGTTATCATGAACTGCTGCGACAATGCACACATACCTCTAAATTCAAAAACATCAATCAACAATTCAACAACTGAATTAGAAGGATTTTGTCCACAAATTTTTAAACAAAACATGGTTCATTGCATTAGGTGCAAAAACGTAGTTTGCTGTCTTTGTCGGTTGTCACCTTAGCCGTATGAACACTAGGGCACGATATGAAAAATTGCAGATAGATAGTAAACATCTTATATTATTTCTTTTACATTTTAATGACAATATAATAAAGAGATTACATAACTTTATTGTTTTAAGTATAACATCTCAATTTCCCGATGATGAATCATTATGCAGCCATAAATAATCATACAAATCTTGCAAGCACGCCTTGCTTTGAAAAGGGGAAAAAGAAGAATGGGTCCACTTGGGGAAGAAGAAGCGTGATCTTTTTATGAATTTTTTATTTTGCATTTATATCTTGGTTATTCAAATCATAACATTTTGTCAAACTGGATTTTTAAAAAAAGTTAACTTTTTTTGTGAATGGAGTTAATTAGTATTTTAAAGAAATTAATTAATGTTGCAAAAAAACATTAATTACTAATGGATAATTAATAGTCGGAATGGATGTGTTGAAAGAGGAAAAAGAAGGGAATATAAAAGCGTGAAAAGAAAAAAGGTGATGTCTTTAATTTGTATCGGGATGCACATCCTTCCATGCAGAATGTTCTTTGGTTTAAGGGAAAGCATCATATCAATAAAACACAACACACCACACTGCAAAAAGCAACCTAAAGCAACTTCACATTTTTTTATTTTTTATTTTATCTACAACAGCCACAACAAAACACTACTATGTTACATAGTTTTACTTTTATTTTTCCCAAAAAGGAGAACCTATCTCAAGACTTGAAACTTCCATTGTCCTTAGTAATATGTTTGAATTAAAAAAAGTAAATAAAAAAATATGAAAACTTTAAAAGTTTTATTCATGCAATCGAGTTTACAATGTCACGGAACTTGTAATAATATTTCTAGTGACTTCACTTAATTCCTTTGTCATTATCTTGTCTCCCTCCCAGGTACGGGGAGTTTGAAATAAGAGGAAGTTAGTGTCTATTAACTGTTTGATGAAATGTGCTTTTATGTCTTGCTTTCAACTTAGAGCTGTATCTATAATTATTAGACATAAAGGCGGCTTTGTTTGGAAACATTCATCTTAATTAACAATATAATAAGCTTAACTTTTGTGTTTACTCTTTTTTTCTTGACAAATACAAATTATGAAATTTTGTACATATTTTTTATAATCCATCACAAATATTATCTTCTGATGTTAAATTACATATCACAAATTCTCTTGTATGTCACTAAAATCATCAATACCAAGTATTATTTCAAAATTCTGAATATAATTTTAATTAATTACAAGTAAGCAAATTGTGTATGCTATGCTTTTACTTTGAGAGTATTTCTTTCCTTTTTTTTCAATACTTTTAAGATCACTGTTAAAGAACCTATAATAGAAAATTTATCAATTATAAATTTTATGTTTTTAGATTGGAATGCATTATGTCATTCAAGGATAATATGTTATGCAATAGTAGCCTTCTTACTTTTCAAGATGTGAGAAAGTTAAAGAAAAATCTTGTGCATCAGCAATGATCATTCCCAGAAAAATAAACCCTAAACATTTGATGTGAGATGATAAAGTTATTAGTATAAAAAAATTGTTTTTGTGAAATTGCTTTTTGTCAACCTAAGTTGGCGCAGTGTTGATAGAAGTTCTTTTTTGGTTGACATAGTTGAAATTATTTATCCATGTATATTTGGTCATGACTTTTTTTTTTTTTTTTTTTTTATGTTTGTGAGGATTTTCTCAACTGATATTAGTAAAAGTATGTTTTATGAATGTCAATCATATTTGTTTCTGCCAAAGTTTGGAGTGATTAACGTATTGTCCATGTCTAGAAATTGATAAAAGACATAAGTTTTAATGGTTCCTCTTTTGGTCAGGTTACATTAGGTTCAAATTTGTTCATAACAGATTTCAATTTTTCTTTTTGTTGTTTTAATAAAATTTATTTTATATTTTCTTGAGCATGAGCTTGGTTTATCCTTCCCGTATTTTTTACTTTTTTTTCCTTTTCAATAAATTGTTTTAAAATTTAAAAAAAAAACATCCTGACATCCTAAATCACTTTAAAAAAAATATCCTCATATCCTAAATCACTTTACCCGAATTAATCTTTCTAAAAAAATACATTCTAACACATTAGAATGTGCTAGTTTAAAAATATTAAGTTATTTAAAAATTAATTTCATAACTGTAAGGAAAAAAAGCATAAATCAATGAAATAAAAAAAAAACCACTAACAAATGAAAAAAAAATCATATTTATTACATGTGAATATTCATTAAAAATACTTATTTTGTATCTATTATGAAATTTACCTCTCTAAATTTGTTTCGAGGTAAGATTATTTCAAAATATATTGCTATGCCAAATCTATTTGGAATAGTTAATTAATTCAATCTTTCAAAACAAAGTTTGAAAAAAAAAGAAAAGAAATCATGCATGCTCTAATTGGATGAAAAGATGAGCATGATTGAGCGGAATACCACCTCACTCACGTCGTCACCTCAAAACATTATCATCATAATACAAATTGGAACAATGAACAATGAATTTAATGTTTTTTTATATGCTACAGTACTTGTCAAGATACAAATATCTTTATTTCTTTATTCACTCGGAGCAAAAGTATTATATTTAAAAACGCGACAAAACCGTAGCAATCAAAATGAATGAAAACATAAATATTTCCAACATACTTTCTTACTCTTTTCAATACATTCTATTGTCAATCAACACAATACATTCTATTATCACTCAACACAACCGATCTAAAAATATAAAGCTCGTAAGAATATATTACAGAGTATTGAAAATGTTACTAGCATCAGTGAATCAGCAAGAAAGACAAAAAAAAAATACTAAAATTTAAAATACATATAAATATAAATTTAAAAACTAAGGACCGGGTCATCAAGTTTGTTAGAATTAAAATAAAACTGATAACCAAAGTAATTCTATTAATTTAGTTTTAAATTTTTTAAAAACTTGATTAATCAAGATAAATTAATTAGTTTGGGTTCAAACATAGTATTCATTAAATAAGAAACACCAAATCTTTGATTCGGTACATCAATAACACATGAAGTTCATACAAACATCGAAGTTTTTACCTTTAAAATCAAGCTTATAAACTCTAGTCCAAACACACTATGATTCCTTATGCTTCCTGCTTCGAGGAAAAAATTTACAGGATACAAATACTTCGGACCTAGCTTAATCAGACATTTTGCACAAATAAAACTAAAAGAATGCAACATGAAAATTGTACTGAGCAACAAGTTCTTGAACTTAGCTGCAAAATTGAAATTGAAAACTTATACTACAGAATCATGCCCGCTGCAAAAAGAATAAAGAACAAATCTAAGAAAATAGAAAGAACAGAGTCACAAATTTGTATATTTCGACCGACTAAAAGAAACGAGCATTGGTACTTTCCGTGGTCGTATGCAGTCATGCTAATACTGCCATAACTATATTCATGTTAAAGGTCATCCACGCAGAACATCCGCAAAAAGTTCATTTGGCTTTTAAGAGGGTCAAGGATGCTACGATTCCACAAGCATTGCATGTTTTGGTTGCACGGTGGTTATTTTAAGCTTCAATTGCCAGACCCATTTCACATTGAAAGCAGTCCCAAGAACTTTGGCACTCAACCCAGCAGCAGAGAGAATAAGAGAATATCATCTATTATCAGCTGGATACAACCTAGCTCGACCAGGATTTAGAAGTGATTCTGACATTGTCCAACCCTGCAAGGAAAGAAATTATATGATTTTGACATTTGCAATGACTTGCAACATTTATAAATCTCGAGTTATAACTACAGTATAAATACAGCATTATACTCCCTCATGAAGATGGAAATAAACTACATTAAAATGTTAATATCTTTACATATATATAAAAAATAATTATTCTATCCTGAGAATTACTTAAAACAACTGAATATTCAAGGTTTGGTTACCCATCACAGGGCATCATCCAAGAAGCCAAGTACTCAATCAGAAACATGAGTTTAAAACTAGCAACCTCTTCCTACCCTATCTCCAAGAAAGGGATGAAATCATTTGACAAGGATTGCATTCAACAAACATAAGGCATTCCACGTGTCAAAAATTCAACACCACAATAGCCAACAATTACTTGTCAAAGACAACATTCAAAGCCATGCCAAAAAATACTATAGTAAAACAATATAGGATGCAGAACCAACAGATAAATACATTTGCTTCATTACCTGCTCCTTAGCTTTATTCTTGAAAAGACCATAAGAATTTGTCACAATCTTGCAAGTATCAGCCATACAAGCCTCAATATCAGTAATTGTGTGTGTCATGTTTGAGTTAAGATCCCCATTTTCCTTCAAAGATGAGGCCTTACTTTCATTTGAATTTAACAAACTGAAGAGCACATGAGCCTACAAAACAAGGTTATTTAAGTCTCAAGTACTTTTCAAATTAAAAATTTCCAATCTGTTCTGTCAAATTTATAAGAAAGCCATATATCTCACGTGGAATGCTGCTTTCAGAATGTCATCTGACTTTGCCTGATCCTTGAGCACAGCATAAACCTTGTGCTTCAAGGGATTATACGTAACAATATATTTCTCCCTCTGTTACCAATTTAAGAGAACATAAGTTACATATATTACATAGCAACATCAATCAACCAGTAATTTAAGAAAGAGATGGAAAACCTCAAGTTCTCAAAAAGGCTTACATCAAACAAGGGCTCTATGGCAATATATGCACTAGGGTCTTGGAATGCTTCCTTGACTCTTGATCCTATAAAGACGGTTAAAACAGAAGAGTTCAGTTTTAATTTTTCACCCAAAAATGATTGCAGGTAAAAATCTTTTAGCCTATTGATATACCAAGGACAACAGGCCTATCTCTCCATGGAAAACTGAATATGTTCTCATTCATATTGCCCTCCTGCAAAGTGGGAACTCGTCCTGAAATAGATTAATTTTAGTTGAAATGTGAACAAGGCTTCAAGTGGAATTGCATCTAGTGATTATATAAATTAAATTTCCTATAAAAGAAAGAACAGCCTGATCAATAAGAGTAGCATGGATTGACTGTTTGATAATTTTAAACAGATACATCAATGCAATGATACCTGTCTTGAGGAAGGATTCTACTGCCACACTGAATCTTGCACTGTTGAGTGTGTGCAAAACAACAGATTTAACCTATTAATGCATTAAACATTAGATACACACAAGCACCAGATTGGAAGTACAGATAGATAGGCATCATCATAGCATACACAAAAGACAAACCTCTCTATAAGAGCTAAGGATATATCCACATGAAAGGAGGGAAAATGTGGTGACAAGCGACGGATTCCTTTTGGCAATCAGTATGCTCAAACCAGTTCCTAACTGCAAATTGAAAAAATAGATTCCTAGTGGTAAACAATTTCTCACAAACATCATCAACCCTGGATTTTTCAATTATAATGACACAGTTCAAAGAGGTAAACAGTCTCTAATATGACTTTAAGAAATTAAATTTAAACTTAATTCAGTCCTACAAAAATCATATTTTAATACGAGATTTACACTGGCTTATAATTATAATTTGGTGATATTTTAATTGATCTAGGATCTTCAACACAACTGCCGCCAAAAAGTAAATATGTCGTGCAATATTAAATATTGTATGCTATTAAATATCAAATCAAAGGAATCACTTCAGAAGTCATCATTTTCAAAACATGTAATGGTCATGAACCCATGCAAGAACGAAGTTGATTGATAAGATGGCAAAGAAAAGGACGAACCCGAGTACCAGGTGAACCAAGTGTGCAAAAACTGTTGCAAACAATGTTGCAACAAAAGTATGCCAACATTAGAATTACTGAAAGTTCAGAAACATACCAGGTCCGCAATATTGCCAACACATTCTCCTTTAGCAGTGACATCCCCTATGTTTTCACCTTTGGCAAAGGCTTTGTAAATCGGCGTCCGAGTTGATGTTGATGTTACAGCAGCAACATTCTGAGAGCAGAAACGAACAAATAAGCCTGCAGAGCTCACATACAAGCGAAACACTGATCGCAAAGAAGTCGACAAACCTTTACTACATTCGCAGCACAAGCCAAAGGTAGAAACAGATGCGGCACAACAGAAGTTGCCAGTTCAACTCCAGCACCCAACTCCATCAGAAGATCACCTGCAAACCGCAGCTGTAACACAATATTTCAGACAGCAGATCGTGGGAATTCGGGTAGGTCCAATTTATATGATGAGGTTGAGCAGAAGAAGCAAGGAAGCTAATGATTAATTACCTGTTTGAGGTCATAATCAAATTTCTTTCCTTGGCGAGCAAACAGCATCTTCCCCACACGACCAGCACCGTCCTACGTGCATTATTTATTTATGTTCACATTCAGCCAAACAATAGCGAGTGAAGCTGAGAATGATTGCTATGGTAATTGTTACCTTGAGAATCCAGTTGATGGCGACAGCCCCAGGAGTAGCCCTGTTTCTGGAAACACCAACTGAACTCAAGAGGGTCTGAGTGGTGAAAACGCCCATTGCTCCACCAAAAAAGTGCTGCAAGGAAAAAAGGGTTAGAAATTAGGAAAGCATCGAACGATTGTGCATTGGTAGAGGAAGACGGGAATAGTAATACCTTAAGAGCCCTCCATGTCATGTAGGGGACGTAGGAGGGAGTAACGCTGTCGGGGAAACCCTCGGGAACAACATAGGATCTAACGAAAGCGAGAACTTCCTGCATCGTGATGGTGAGAGAATGAATCGAGGAATGAGGGTTTATGAGAGAGAGAAAGAAAAAAGAGAAGAGAAAATACGTCGAGAGGGGCCTGGGGAGTCTGCAGGGAGAGAGGGCGAAAGGAATTCTTCTTGAAATGACCGGAGGCATCGGTCTCGGCGACGTACTTCCATCGACGGCCATCGATTTCCTCGCAGCAGATCATGGTGAGGGAGGAGGGCGTTTGGAGGAGAGGGGCGGAGGCCAAATTGGCGCTGATACGCAGCGTTTCGCGGACGAGAATCTCCTGGGACGAAGCCGCTGCGGATGCTGCTATGCTGGTCGTACTCGAATTCGCAGATTGCTTGGTGTTCATCTTCATTGGGTTTGGAGCCATGAATTGAGATGGGATCGATAGATTGTGATTTATAGAGTGGATTTGTGTAGTGAGAAGTGAGGGAGCATAGTTTTCATCGAAATGGGATAAAAATTGCGAATGGAATGAGGTGAGAATAAGAATGAGTATTACCAACCCTAACGCCGCATGGCATGCTCCTTCTCATCGTCCTCGTCATTTTCATGGGATGGAAAAGAAATGAGATGAGATTGATGAAGGGTTAAGTGGTGACGGTTGAAAAATGAGAACCACATTTTTTTATTTTCTTCGCTATGCTTTGTTCTAACAGCTGTCCCACCGCCAAATCAAGGCCGCAACTTTACTTTAGGTGGGTCACCTCACTTCCCTCCCACCTTCTCTCTATCCAATTACATTTAATTCTTCTCTCATCTTTTTTTCTAATTTCACATTTCATAAAATACTTTTCAATTTTCTATTTCTTTCTATTATTAATTGTTATTACGCTTAATTACCTTCTTTTTGTTTAATTGTTTTGTTGAATTTTATCCATTTATGAAAAAATGGATCCACTTGGTCCCTTGATTTTTAAAATCATTGCAATTTTGTACGTGTAAAGTGACTTAACTTTGTTAGTCTCCGTTGATTTCAATACCACTAAAAGGAGTGGCCATTGATTATCAACAGTTTAAAGCAATCAATGCTAGTTAAAATCACTGGTTGAAGTCAATATAGACATCACGAGTAAATTGAATCGTTTCAATAAGAATAAATTGAACCATTTATTAATAATAAGATGAAATTTAACAAAATAATAAGACCGCATATGTGAGAGTATAAGAATTGCTCAATGGATGATAACTAATGATGAGACATTCAATGACATTGTAAATTTATAATTTTTTTGACAGAAGACTATTCAGAAAACGTTTTAATAAAAATTCTAAAGGTAATAATTATTTTTTTTTGGAGTCTTCTTTATTATCTTAACTTTTTTTTTCCTATTTTATTTTCACTTAATGTGATACATACTCTCACTTAAATTATAAGACTAGTAAGGGTAGAAATAAAGCTAAGGATATCATCATTAGAATTTTAAACAAAATTAAGAAATTTTGAGAAGTCAAAGACTAAAACGTGAAAGAATAAGAACACTGAATGAATAAATGATGTTCACTTTCTTTAGTTACTATTAGGATAAATATCTATATAGTCTAATTATATTTTGTGAAAGTAATGTTGTTTTATTTACTGAGATGATGCATGACTTTAATAAAAAAAAATGGACGAAATACAATTTTTAAAAATAATTTTAAAAATATATATTTAATTATTTTATATAAAGTAGAAGAGAAGTTGCTCGAGGTTTCCTCGTGTTAGTAGTAGAAGCTGCTCGAGGTTTGTCACGTATTAGTAGCAATTTTCCTATCCTAATAAAAAAATAGTAATACTTGTTTTATCCTTTTAGTTGATTTATTCTAGTTTATTTATATTTTAAAACAAAAATATTATTAAAATAGTGCTGGATGGATATTATAGTAAAGAAAATATATACCTCTTAATTTTTCTAATCATATTTATCATCTAATAAAAAACTAATATTTTTACTTTTTCATTTAATTATTTTATATTTAAAATAAAAATATAGTTTTATTGTGGAGGTGTAAAATATATATATATATATATATATATATATATATATATATATATATATATATGTGTGTGTGTGTGAGAGAGAGATAAATCTCGTAAAAAAAAGGAATATATATTGTATGACCGATAATCTTGTAAAAAATGAAAAATGGAATATATATGTAAGAAAATGAAAAATGGAATATACGTATGTATGACCACTTCTGTAAAAATATAAGTTTATGTATTCAATGGAGATGTTTGTCTGTTTATCGCGACTATTCTAATTCTAGACGGATCGTTTGACGTGATATTCAAATTTAATATTTAAATCTCATTTTATAAAGTAAGAATGTGATTCTCACTTTCTTCTTTGAATAAGTAATTTAAAATCTGTCATATTATTTTCCATTCTGTATATAAAAAAATTATTAATAAATATTTTTTTCCTGGAATATGATAGCGGGTTTTATTTGTATATATAAAACTATAAAACTATTACTATTATATATAATAAATTATCAGATATTTTATTTCTACTGCGCATAGATTTAATTTTCTTTAAATAAATATAATATGATATAGAATTGTGATATTTTTTAATACACAGAACTAACCGAAAGGAGCACAAATAATTGACGTAAAGTTTTGTTTTTTGTTTTTTTTTTTTTGTCTTATTGAAAATTCATTCTAATAATAATATATATTATGATTTTAAATTAATTTTATTTTTGTGGGGTGAAAGTATCAGCACCCTTATTTGTTCATATATGAAGGCAAATGCTACTACATCCAAACATAACAGTGTTTCTGTTTCTGTGTAACACAGAAACACCAGTTGAATAGTAAATAGATGAAGGCACAAAAGCTGCTACATTAAGCATTGACGATCTCTCCACCTGCAAGAAACCAGAGAATGTGTAAGCAAACTATGAACAACACAGTGGTTACAGTAAAAGGGATAAAGAGGGTAAGTGACGCACCATTTGGATGGAGAACTTGACCAGTAAAGTAGGAAGAGTCCTGATGAGTGGCCAAGAACAGATAACACGGTGCAATCTCACTAGGCTGAGCCGCACGCTTCATTGGCAACTCACACCCCAACTTCTGAACCAATTCACCAGACTTTGTAGCAGGTTGTATCGGCGTCCAAACTGGGCCAGGTGCAACAGCATTAACCCTGATTCCCCTGTTCGTCACCTGCTGAGAAAGACCTCTCGTGAAGGCAACAATGGCTCCCTTGGTAGCAGTGTAGTCCAACGCTTCTGGATTCCCATTGTACGCGTTAACCGAAGTAGAGTTGATGATGGAACTCCCTTCCTTCATGTGCTTCAGAGCATGTCTATACAAAAAAACACACACACACGCACTCATTAACTAGACTCAGCATATATATATATATATATGATGGGGTCAAAAGTTGTGTTTCTTTGTGTAGTACTTGACCAAAAAGAAGTGTGAAAAGATATTGGTGGCGAAGACTCTTTCGATCTGCTGCTGTGTGATTTCCTCTACAGAGTTTGTTAAATGCTGCTCGGCTGCATTGTTGACTAGAACATCAATGCGTCCATATTCCTTGACCACTAGCTCCACCACCTGCTTGCAATTCTCATCAAAGCCAATATCCGCCGCTATTGCCAATGGATCATCTGCACCACCTGTTTTAGCTTCTAGCAGCATCTTCAGAGTGTCATCTTTATCCCTGTCCTCATGCCCCTTTACGTATGTGAAAGCCACAGTTGCACCCTCTTTCGCGAAACACACACAAACCGCTCTGCCAATTCCCGAGTCACCTCCTGTCACCAGCGCCACCTTTCCCTGTATATGTTTACACTATGAGAAACTAAAACATATATAACATGTTTGATAAATTATGGTGCCTGTACCTTAAGTTTATTGGCGGGGTTGTAGTCTGCGTGTATGGTTTGTGGAAGTGGATTCATTACATGTTCTTTTCCGGGCTGAGTTTTCTGGGTCTGAGGTGGGAACTTGGATGTGTCCATTTTTGGTGAATTGGAAAGAATTATTGAAGGAAAATTGGTGGGGTTGAAGTATATGTGTATTGAACAATGAGTTTTATATAGTTGGTTTTGAAATAGGTAGAATGAATTTACGTGTTGTTGTGAGGAGGCGACGTGTATTTGGTAGGGATGAGTAATGTCTGAAAGGAAGAAATAGGTGGCAGGTGAGGTGTCATTTATCGGCACTGCTATCACTCCGCAAGCGGTGAAGTTTAGAAGCATGTCCGATTGATATCATCACCAAAGTTTAGAACCATATGTATGTTAAACAATGAGCGTTATTACTTTTATATATCGTTATTAAATTTTAAATTTTGATAATTTTTTTTATAATATGAGATAGGTTTTTTTAAATGGTTTTAGAACATTAAAAATGAAAAAATATAAAAATTAAAAACCATTTTAAAAACAACACTTAAAATTGTAAAAGAAAAGAAAGTTATCGAAACTTAATAGTTAAATTATAATTAAAGTTATTAAATGTATTAGCATATGTCTTTAAAGTGTTCTAATCAGGAAACATCACAGGTTGCATGTTATTTTTATAGTCATAAGCTTGAATGACATTATATGCATTTCTCCAACTATAATCTTCGTTTTCATCGGTGAAAACTGTTATTTTGAAAACTTACACTAAATTTTTTATTAAATTTTCACTATTTAATTCTTTAAAATGAACTCATTATTGTTTATGGCAGGTGGTCTCACTCAAGGCAATTAATCAAACCATAATTACATTTTTTTCCTAAACACATATTCTATTTATTCATATGGAAATACTTTTGCAAGAACTTCTTTTTCAATCTGTACACACTCTTTGTCACACAAATGATGATTTTAATATATTCAAAATTTATATATTTAGTTATTATCACTGATATAATAAATAATAGAATTAAATATCTTTTTGTTTTTTAAATTTTAAATTTTAGTAAAAATTAAAATTAGTCTCTCTTTGAAATTTTGGTCCAATTTAGTTTGTTAACTTTAGAACTCTTTTAATCAAATATGTTTAAGTTTATTTGACGTTTGAAAGGTGTTTCATAATGATTTCTTAGCTAATGTTGTAATGAAGATGTGTCAAACTGTGTAAACAACTCCTATTCTATCTTGATATGAGTTTGAAACGTTAAATAAAGTTAATAAAATTTAATTAAAATGACTAAATTCATGCAATTCTAAAGTTGGGGAACTAAATTGGACTTAAGTTTCGAAAAGGAACTGATTTTAATTTTCAGTGAAAATTAAGAGACTAAAAATATATTTAACCTTAAATATTAGTACACAATTTAGTATATCTAAAACTACAAACAGAAATGAAACATTTCTACATGATTGTCCTTAGTTCTTTCATACTCTTGAACTCATCAATAATTTAATCATAAAAATAACCATATTTTTTGCAATAAATTCATTTTAACAGGTAGCTTCCCTTTTATCACTTAAAAAAATAACTTTATTCTTCATCAATATACTGTTTTTTAAATAATCTAAGATTAAAAAATAATTTATCATAATCTAACAAAAATTATTATGATAAATAGTTTAATTTATCACTTAAAAAAATGAACTTATTCTTTATTCTTCATCAATATACTTTCTTTAAATAATTTAAGATTAAAAAATAACTTATCATAATCTAATAAAAATTTCAGAGACTTATTTTGAAATAAAAAACTATGATAATTCACTCACAATTAAAAATCGATTATGAAAAAACACATAATACATATTTAGAGGATTTTCCTTCGTTCTTTCCTATCTTTTAACTCATCAATAATTGAATAATGTAAATATTGTCAGCAATTTTCACATGTAACTTCTCTTCTGTCACTTTTAAATAATGAATCTATTTTTTATTATTCGTCAATATACTTATTTTATTTTTTAAATTGTTTAAGATTAAAAAATAATTTATGAAAATCTAATAAAAAATTCAGAAATATAGTTTTTAAAAGAAAAATTTATCACAATTCAGTTACAATACAAATTCAGTTATGAAAAAACACATAATACATATATAGAAGATTATCCTTCCTTCTTTCAAATTATTGAACTCATCAATAATTGAATTATATAAATAATCATATTATCGACAATAAATTCACCTTCACAAGTAGCTTATTTTTTATCACTTTTAAAAAGTGAATCTATTTTTTATTCTTCATTAATGTACTTTTTTAAAAATAAGATTAAAAAATAATTTATCATAATCTAATAAAAAATTCATAAACTTAACTTTTAAAATAAAAATCTATGATAAGTCAATCACACTTAAAAACTAGTTATGAAAAAACACATAATACATAGTTTTTTCTTTTATATTCATAAAAATAATATATAAATGTTCATGAAATAAAAATAATAATAAAAATATTAACTATTAAACAAGTAGATATTCAACTTTTATTTTTTTGTCAGAAATTAAAATAAACATATGAAAGTGGAAGATAAGTACAATATATGTTTAATTAGTCAGATGGTACCCAATTTCGTTCAGATGTGTCAGATTGATACCCGTTTTTGAATAGATGTTTTGAGACATCTTTTCAAAAGTTTTATTTTTTATTATATTTAATTTTATGTTTTATTGTTTATTACCATTAAATGTTATGTTTTATAAAAAATAAAAAGACCTAATTTAAATTTTATTAATTTCAAATATACATTATATATAATTTAATTTTTTTTAAAAACTTTAAAAGTTTCTAATATATAAATTAAAAAAATTTCAAAAATTCAGGGATCACGACACCCCAGTGCATGAGAAGATCCGCCAGTGTTTAAACGTTTGATTAATATTGATGTTCTTCTATAAATTGGACAATAGTTCTTCTCAAATATTTCACAACAGTTTTTTTTTTTTTTTAATTATCAAGGAATGCAGTAATTTAACCTTTGTCGACCGATTCCTATTTATTTATTAAATTAATATCAATGTTAGAAAAGAGACATGACAAAAGAACGTATAAATATTAGTCACAAAATCACGGAAAGGAAATAAGAATGTGAAATAATCAACATAATGGCTCAATTCATGAAAACGAGTTCCATAAAAATGATAATTTTGTGTAACATTACAAAATACATATAATGGTACGTTCAACGTATTATCAACTACATATTACTTGGAGAAAATAAAATCAAATGAATAAGTCTTGCCATGTGACTTAATAAAACACTTCCTATAAAATGAAATTAATAGTATTAATGTTTACACATTTAATTTTCTACCAAACTCTTGAATCAAAGGTCGGCAAATTTATGTACAACTTACACCTTCCTCTACACTCCAACATGGTTGAATATATTCTGTGTTAAAATATATATAATTATAAATCTAAATTTTATATTGAGTATATGTAAAAAAGTTGAACACCATATAATAATAAAGACTCATAAGTTCATCTCTTAAAATTTTTGATTTGAAAAAGGTATTAATTTCTTATGTATGAATTAAGCTCATGTTTTAGTTATTTCTCCTTGAGAATATAAATAGGAGTACTCATGATTTAAAATATTTTCACTTAAAGAAAAAGTGTTAATGTAAAGGAACTTACACAAAAAAAATGCTTAAAAATCCAAACATAAGTTTAAGTTTCACATTAATGTAGTTTTTTAATGCTTTCAAGTCGTTCATATATCTTAGTCATATATTTATACATTGTTTGATTAGGATGCAGAGAGTCTTACTTTCATCAAATTACCTAATCAAATTAATTGGATTAAATTGAGTTTTTTTTTTTTATTATTTAGTAACTCCTCTCAATCATGCTCCTCTTAAAATAATTTAAATAAATAATTTTAATATTTTTAAATTTACCAAAATAACAATAATATTTACAATGTATATGTAAATAATATTTATATAATTTTTTCCATAATTGATGTTTTATATTAATCACCCGATACCAATTAAGTTTTGTATAGGAATATCATTATTATTATTATTATTATTATTATTATATATATATATATATATATATATATATATATATATTATATAATTTGGAAATCATTTTGGTTCCCTAATTTATTGGGTTGGTTCATTTTGGTCCTTTTATTATTTTTTGGTTCAATTTGGTCCTCTAATTCTTTAAAATGTTCAATTTGGTCCCTGCCATTAAGTCAACTTTAACGCCGTCTTCGTACGTGCCACGTGTCATTTTGTAAATTTTCACTTTTTTTTCATTTAAAAAAAATTAAAAAATTAAACTGCCACATGTCACCTTATTGTTGTGACACGTGTCAATTTGATATTTTTTTATTTAAAAAATGCACTGCCACGTGGCAGGTCACGATTGTGCCACGTGTCAAGCTAACATTGGTTGTTTTCAATTTAATCCCTATATTTATAATTTTGATCAATTTAGTCCCCTAATTTTTTAAAATGATTAAATTTTGTCCTCTTTAATTTGATACCAAATTAGTAATTAAGCTAATTACAACTTATAGATACATATTAAAATAATTTTTATTATATTTATAGATTAAATTACTCCATCTAACTATTCAAATTATTATTTTTTTACATGTATAGAAAATTTCAAGTGTAAAAAATTACAAGTGAAAAATGTAAGAAATTAAATAACATGAGTATTTAGGGAGTGATTTGATGTATAAATGGTAAAAAATTATTTTAACATGAATATATAAATTGTAATTAAGCTTAATTATTAATTTGGTCTCAAATTGGAAAGAACAAAATTGAATCATTTTAAAAAATTGGAGGACTAAATTGAATCAAAATTGTAAATAGAGAGACTAAATTGAAAATAACGAATGTTAGCTTGACACGTGGCACAATCGTGACCTGCCACGTGGCAGTACATTTTTTAAATAAAAAAATCTCAAATTGACACGTGTCACAATCATAAGGTGACACGTGACAGTTTAATATTTTTTTAAAAAATTAAAATTCCACAAAATGACATGTGGCATGTACGGTATTAAAGTTGACTTAACGGCAGGGATCAAATTGAACCTTTTAAAGAATTAGAGGACCAGAACCAAAACATAATAAGGGACCAAAATGAACCAACTCAACAAATTAGGGGACCAAAATGATAATTAAACCTAAATAAAGACAAAACCTTATTTTTCTTGAACGTATATTAAAACATACATAATTTCATATTTTTAATTATATTATTGTTATTTTTTATAAAATTTACTACACATAGCCTAGACGATATGTATTTTATAAATCAAGGTTGAATTGATAAAAATTAAGTTTTAAATAAAATTATGGAATGATAAACTTCTTAGAGTAATTAATTTTTTTAAAACTTATCATTAAAGTAGAAGCTTTTTTCAAGTAAATATTTAAACTTAATACATTATTTACATGGATTTAAATTGATGTGATCCATGTAGATTAAATTATATTAGAATACAAATAATTTAAATGTCTTAAGTATTAATAAAATTTGAAACAAATAATTGTGAAATGATATAGAAATGATTAAATTAATCAACAAAATTATTTTACAAAATTCATGAGGATATAATTTTTAATAAAAGTTACACAATTATATATATATATATATATATATATATATATATATATATATATTTTGCACCAGCCAGTTGCCTTACAGACATTGGTGGTTTGAAAACCTTTGCAAAAATCATTTTATTGAACTTTTGTTGAAAATTAGTACTGTTGCTCTATCGTTACAAAGAAACAGAAAATATCTGTCATGAGCAAAACTAACGTTTGGTTC
>Ga0214545_1007080_pt1 | contig 19033 bp, 21 predicted proteins | sample CNSS4metaG_FD_160064 | JGI IMG/M metagenome (GOLD analysis project Ga0214545, IMG submission 160064) | Root nodule microbial communities from cowpea collected in UCLA plant growth center, Los Angeles, California, USA - CNSS4 | ecosystem: Host-associated > Plants > Roots > Nodule | place: USA...
TTGTCAAATAGTCTATATCTCTCCAAATATTTTTAAATATTTATCTTTATCTTTATTTTAAAAGATATTTGAGAGATTTTAGCAACAAAAAAGCCCAGTCCAATTCCTATATAAAGAGACCAAGGGAGAAGCAGAAAAACAAGCTCAGCACTTCGGAATTTAGAAACCCTTAGGGGGGCCTAATTTCTTTCTTCTCTCTATTCTTCTCTCTTTATTTTGCATTCATGGAGTTTTAAATTTCTTGGGTTGATTCCATTGTAATTTCATTATGGATTTTGAGGTTAGAATGAAATAATTTCTTTGTTCTTTTTATTATTGTTGAGGTTTAACTTCATCTATGTCTTTTATCTTTGAATAACGTAAAAAGTAATGATTTTAAATCTACACACATGCCAATCATATGAGTTAAAGGGTTTTTAAATTCAATTGAGACTTTACTTTGATTTTATTTAGAAACTTTCATGTGATTGAATGAGTTTTTACCAATAATTGAGACTTTACTTTGATTAAAGGTATTTACTCGAACGAAAATTAATCGAGACTTTACTTTGATTAATTAAGCTTTTTATTTGGTGAGAAGATAAAAGAATAGACATGATTAGACATAGTAAATTTGATTGAGACTGTATTTTTCTTTACTATTGTTTCTATCTTATTTTATCTTTTTATCTTAATCCTCCCATAATTTTATTATTTTATTTGACTAACCGTTTTGTATAGATTTTATAAGAACTAACTTGTTAAAAATCAATTCCGTGTTCGTTGGGAGACGACTTAGGGTTGACTTAACTCATACTAATATTTTGGCTACTTTCTTAACAATATTGAAGTTGTTATAGATAAGTAGTATTAATTTGATCGCTTGACGACAGCGTTATCACAAAGTCAGAACTGAACATACCACAGAAACTAATTATTAAAACAGAACAGATACTGAACAAATACAAAATAGTGAACAAGAACACATTTTAGGCAAAACTGCTATGGAATTTAGTGACATATAAAGCAACTAAACATTACCGAAGACAAAACACAAGATTATAAAATGTTAAAGCTAAGTAAGAAACAAAATTAAACCTAATTGACATGCATTTGAACGGCAGATTCATAGATCTATGACAGTGCATCACGGTATTGATTCAGAAAATTAGATCAACGAATTTTAAATCAATTTCAGCAAGGAAAAACACAACATCACCGATTAAAACTCAGAAAATCAACTCAATCATAGTATGAGCAAGACAAAAACAAACATATAAGAAGAAAAATAGAGATAAGAAAGAATAACACTTATCTCAGCGCAGTCCAAGAACGAGTGGCTTTGAATACCACTTGATGAGGCTCCTTCGTCGCGGTACTCGCCGGAAAGCCTCTCGAATCGGTGTTCTACCGATTGAAACTCGCAGAAGGCGAGGGAAAATGCAGCAGAAGACTCGGATATGGAGATTACGCACAGATCTCTCTGGTTTCTCACTGGTTTGGTAAACCCTAAGAGGTAAGAACCTAATCTAGGGTTTAGGGTGAGCTGATGAATGGGGGAGTGATCTCAACCGAATGTATGATTCATCAAAGCTGAGCTTTACAACGAAATGGCTTGCCCTTTATCGAAGAGAGGCAACCGAAAAACAAAAGGAAGAAGGGGATGCCGTCTAAGAGTGTTTCCTAACGACAAAGAAAGGGTCGAAAAGCTTATACAAAGATCCTAATGGTGCTAACATGTTGGCACGCATGAGAAACGAGAAAGAAGACATCCCTAACAAAGAAAAGGTTGAAAACGTGATGGATACCCTAGTGGTTGTTAAGGTTTGTGTGACAGAAGCATGAAGGTGTGAACCCTTAGCACAGAAGGAAAACAGGGTAGGGTTCGCGTGATGGTGATGGCATGAGATGAGAAAAGCCAACTTCCTCTTGAAAAGAAAGGATTGGACGCATGAGGCGAGAAACCCTAGCACCACTTACACGTTGGAGAAGAGTTTGTCTACGCGTGGACAACACTTGATTGGGCTGCTGTATGATGAGTCTCGCCCCAACAAATGTAGAAGACAATGTGCTGAATGCCATTTTGCAGAAGCGTGAATTGTGCGAACGGAAATTGGACTACTCGAGGCCCAATCATGAGGGGTGAAGAATTTAGGTAGGTGCGGAAGGTAACATCCCTAAGGAATATTACTTTTAAGTAATTATAAATGAATAAATACAATAAATAAAAACACGATAATATTAATAAAACCTCATTTATAATCGCTTATTCCCAAAAACGCGTGAATTTAAAAACTTTAACTATAACATAATTCAAAATTTTGCAATTGTTTATTACAATTCCACCAACGTTCAACATGATTAAAATTACATCAAAAGTCTAAACTATGTAAATTCTTTCAAAAGCCCCAAGTAGCCCCTGCTCTCCGCCTCTAAGCATCTCTTGGCTCACCTGTCAAATCATCTGCTCCCAGATATCAAGTTATCCGATCATCGCCACACACACACAAATAGGGTGAGCTACGCACAAATATATAAATACAAAAAGCATAAAAAGAATATGTCATCCATCCCAAAGAAGTTAACCTCACTAAAGTATTTCATTATTTTCAAATTACCCATCCCTGATCTCATAGTCCTTCATGAGTCATATGCATGTACTAGGTCTTGGGATTTCACTGTGCTCCCACGAAACTAACCCATTCATGGTCCAACCCTACGAGTCTATCCTGCTCATAGTCCTACCCTACAGACTCCTCGTCTGTAGTAAACCATCCAAGGCTCCCTCGCTCGGACCATGGCACGCATGCAATCACCATACTATGGACTCCTCGCCCAATAGCAACTGACGGGAACATAACAGTTCCTTGCCCATCGTGCGTCCGACGCATGTAATCACCATACTAAAGACTCCTCGCCACTTAGCAGCCGATGGGAACTACACAGTTCCATGCCCATCATGCGTCCAACCATCAAGCACATCCCTGACCCCTATTGGACTTAGTCCTTCAAGCCCAAACACCACAAACACAAGCATATAATTCCTATTCTTTAGGAAATAACCAGCAAATAGTACCAACAACACATATAAACATTACTCCTCGCCATTCTCGCTTAAGCTATGCCAGTTCGCCCAAGCTATTATGTCGGTCTCGCTTAGGCTACATTGCCTCGCCTAAGCGAGTATACAACAATGAATGTACCACTTCATCTCGGTTAGCCGAGCTCTTCTCGCCTGAGCGAGACCTTAGGTCACTCAACACACAAAGCTCCTCGCCTGGATGAAGATTCCACAAAAAAAACCCAAGTCTAATTGCGACCTCGCTTAGGCGAGCCAGTCTCGCTTAAGCGAGTGTACCTATCGCTCAACACTCCAAAACTTCTCGCCTAGGTGAGAAGTTACGCTCAAAACGTCCAGGTTTCCCCGCGACCTCACCTAAGCGAGCCATTCTCGGATAAGCGAGACTAGGTGTCGCTCAACACTGAATCAGGTCGCTTGAGCAAGCAGCGCGAACCAAAACCAGAAACGAGGTTCTGCAACTCTCGCTTAGACGAGATAGACTCGCTTGGGTGAGACTTGCAGAGTCCTCTCTCTGTTCACGCACTCAATTAACCCAAAACCAATGCCAAACATCACTCTATCACTTCTAACACAAATTGATGGCAAGCAACATCAGAATCATGCTTCCTATTCATATGGACTACCAAAATTCGAGTATAAAATCAACAATGACACCATCCATATCAAACCCTCACCCTAATCATATAATGCACCACGTGGTTATGCACACAAACTCAAACCAATCAAACTCTCAATCACTGCACATAATACACACGAATTTCATGCCAAATAGAAATCAATTGAGAAGCCATGACACAGAACCATACACATATTATGTAATTCACACGCACAAAAGACAACTCCCCTAACCTAGAAACTTGATTAAAATTGAGAAGAATGACAATTCCTTGGTTCACCCAGGCTTTGCTTCACCTCTCTCCCAATTCAACCCTTGCACACCCAAAACTCTCACCTCTCACTGACTACCCCTTCTACTAGGTTTACCCCACCTTTTCACATTCACTCCAAGCTAAAGTTGGCAAAAATAAAGGTAAATTCTTGTCTACCAAGGTTTGAACCCGTGACCTTCCATTCATAAAGCCAAATCACAACCATTATGTCAAATTCAAATTCTGTGATAACCATTATAATCTTATGACTATAATATCACTCACTAGTCACAATTATATTACCCAAAACAAAACAAGAATAATTCAAACAACACACAAATAACATACATAGGACTCGAACCCAAGTCCTTTCACACAATTAAGTACTCTCAACCATTTAAGCTAGTACTTTTCCATGTCACACAATTAACCTTTAATGCCATAAAGGCTCTTTCTACCCGCCTTTATTAATTAATTAATTAATTTTCACGGGTCTTATATTTCCCCCACCTTTAAAAGTTTTCATCCTCGAAAATAGGACTTACCAGCAAATAGGTGAGGATAAGACTTCCTCATGAGATCCTCCATCTCCCAAGTCATCTCCTGGGTTGCCTCATCCCAAAGGACCTTCACAGTTCGGATCTCCTTCCCTGATTTGTTTGACTTGAGAATCCAGAATTCTCACTAGTCCAACTCCAATAGTCAAATCCTCGTGCACTTGGATATCATCCTGCTCCATAACATGTGTAGGATCTGCAATGTACTTCCTCAATTGTGATACATGAAAGACATTGTGTAGGTTTGCCAAATGAGGTGGCAAAGAAATTTCATATGCTGCTAGTCCAATCCTCCTCATGATCTGATACGGCCCAATGAATCGAGGAGTCAACTTCCTCGACCTTAAAGCTCTCCCAATTCCTGCCGTCAGGGTAACCATGAGGAATACGTGATCACCAGCCTCAAACTCAAGCGGCCTCCTCCTCGTACCTGCATAAGATTTATGCCTACTCTGACTTGCCCGCATCCGATCCTGTATCACCTTTTCAGTCATCGGTTACAAAAATTCTGGTCCAAGAACCACTGCGTCACAATCATGCTGCCAACACAATGGTGTCCTGCATCTTCTACCATACAAAGCCTCGTATGGTGCCATTCGTATGCTGGAATGATTGCTATTATTATAAGTAAACTCCACCAAGGGCAGTATATCACTCCAAGTCCCTAGGTGGTCCAACACACAAGTCCTTAGCAAGTCCTTCAATGACTGTATAGTTCTCTCAAACTAATCGTTGGTTTGAGAGTGATAAGTTGAACTCATCCTTAGTTGAGTGCCCAATGCTTTTTGTAGCGACTGCCAGAATCTCGATGTGAATCTTGGATCTCGATCTGACACAATACTTGCTGGTACTCCATGCAACTTGAAAACCTCTCTGACATACAATTCTGCCAGATTGCCTAAAGACATCTTCTGATTAATTGGTAGAAAGTGCACACACTTCGTCAATCGGTCTACTATTACCTAGATCGAGTCATGCCCTGATAGAGGTCGTACCCCACCAAATTAAAATAGTTAAATGCAGTATTAGAAAGTTGAACCAAGTCGTCTCCCAATGACCAATATTTCAGTCCAAAACTTCAATTTCTAGATGAAGACTACAATATAACACATGGGGGTTTAGCAGATTCAGTATGCTAATTAACAGATTAAATTAAATGCAACAGTTATTAAAAATGTATTGACATCCTTAATTCAAACACAGTTTCACTTACCATAGGCCACCAAATTAACACCTTTGTCTTCTCTCAATCCACTAGATAATAATCCACTAAGCGAAAATTACAATCCAACTTCATTTTGCAAAAGCGATGCACACATCCTTAAATTCGTGACAGCCAAGCCACATACATTAAGCATGAACATAACTTAAGCCAAACATATACAATTACTCTATAAATTAAGCACACACAGATTCATCATATACATTCCCGGAATTCAGAACAAAGAGACATGGTAGATTTCACAAAATAAGCACAACCTCATAGCTTTATTGCATTTTTCATCAAGGAGTCAATACACGAACTTAGGTAGACATGGAAATGGGCCAATTAAACACTTCAAATCTTAATGCAACAAAACAGAACATCAAAAACCCTAACCTACGAATTGCTAAACGCAAATCAAGAGCAAAAGAGAGATTTTAAAGCTTCAATGGAATGAAAAACGCTATTGTGATATATAAATCCGAAAACCCCATCAATGGATGTTGTTCCAAGTCAATAAAATCCACAAAATGGGTTGTCCAATCAACCAAATGCATTCAAAACGTAAATCTCACATTGGGTGCAGTCAAATGTGCATAGAAATGGCAAAAACTAGTGTAAAAACATAAAAAATGAGTGGAGCACCTCCATGGACACCACAAAAACTTGAGAGCATGAAAAAGGAGGTTGGAGAGAAAGATCTATGCGGCGGGTGCATGGTAAATGACCTAATTCGCGTGGTCCAATCATCCTTGCCACTAGTATTTACAAAATTTGCCACTATTGGGCCTCAAATGTTGGCCCATTCACTCAAATGACGTGGAAATGACGTGGAAATGATGTGGCAATGATGTGGCAAGTCTCTTCAACTAAATATTAATGTCCAAGCTCTAAAATTGCTTCAACCAAATACCTAAAAATAATTAAAAATGAAAATTAGGCCAAATAATATGAAATTAACCCAAATTCTGAACAATGGCCCAATAAAGCCAAATAGATGAAAACACACTAAAGATAAAAAATTAAGCATTGAACAACTATCAAATGGGTACACAAAGGCTAGTGGAATGGAGGAAAATAATGACTCATCAAAATCGACCACACTTACCCTTTTGCAGTCCTGGGCAAAATTAAAAAGTAAAGCAAAGCAAGGACATCACAGTCATAACAAGAGAGAAAAAAAGAGACACAAGAAAAACAGACTCGAAACAGACAAGTGGAGACACATCCAACATAGAAGGATTCAAAGCTGCAAGGTATCCATGAACATCATTCAAGAAATTCAAAACATGTCAAGTACTCAGTTCAGCTCAAAGAGAGAATTGAAAGCAACATAACATAAAAAAAAATATGCACTGTATCACTCAAATCTCTAGGCTACTGTTTACTCTCAAAGCACCCCTGAAAAACAAACATCAAACAGACTTCGCAAGCCTCTAGAATCAACAACCAAACCAAAACACATGTTGGTTAAGATCAGAAGGGCTTTTGAAGGTTGTAATAGGGTTGAGGACAAGGTATGGAACATATGGATAAGTAGCTAAGCAACAAAGGAAAAAGAGGAGCAATGGGGAATAAGTCACAATCAAGCATGAAAGTAATCCCAAACACCAACACTTCCAAATTCGGTTCTCACACAATGCTCAAATCCAAACTCCTTTTATTTCTTTTGTTTTGTTTTGTTTTGTTTTGTTTTTGTTTTCTCTCTTCTCTTTTTTTTCTATACAAAGAACATGCAGAGAAACAATAATTTTGAAATCCCACCTGGGTATACAAATGAGCAATTCCAAGAACTAATAACAAGTGCGCGCACAACCACACTTGTTGTGCGCGACCACACTTAATTGAGCACCCATTCCCAAAACAATTCCAAAGCTCCAAAATTTCCTAACGTAGGAAGAATCATGGTTTTTCAGGCTAAGGGCATGTAATGAGCTATAAATCAATGAAAAAGGGTAAGGGGTTATTAAAGGAAATAGTTCAAGGTAGGCTCATCTGGCTATAGGCTCACAGAACAAAATTGCCTAAATCATATCCAAACATGCATGTTAATCAGAAAAGCATCAGAAAGAGTCAAGCCAAGTTCACTGTGCAAGCATTCAAGAGGCATATATCACACATCAAAGAATAGAGAGTGGCTCAACTCTCACATAGGGTAAAAAAATTGAAAAGCAATTTGACATGCAAGGAGAAATTAAAGAAATCAGTCCACAGAATAACCAACAACTCATTCTCCAAAAGTGAAATGAGTGTCCCAAACAGAAAACAAAAACATGACATAAATTAACACAAATTAACAAAAAGGAAACAACAACAGACAGACTTGGACAAGTGCAATAAAAGTAAGGAAGGAGAAAGAAAACTCCCTGAATCATGGTGAATTTAATTGAGACAGTACTTTGATTGAATTTACTATGGATAATCTAAAAATTCTCACTTTTAATTGAAATTGTACTTTGATTAAAAGTAAGAATGCCAACAAATGAATTGAGACCATACATTGATTGATTTGTAAATCAACAACAATAATTAATTTAACAATAATCTCTAGATAACCGATCAAGAATCCTATTTTGAAAAAGCAATGGAATTGACCTATTTACTATTACTGTGTTTACAATCTTTTATTTGCATATCATTCATTCTTTGCATATCAAAACCCCATATGTTTATAGTTACTAGTTTTAATTGCATTTTTTATAAGAATCAAATATTTGAGATCAATTTTGTATTCGTTGTGAGACGACTCATGGTTATCTTAACATTAACTAGTTTGTCACTACTAACTTGGCAATACTGAAGACGTTAAAGTTAAGTAGTGGTAATTTGATCGCCTAACGACAACGATATCAAATTTGGCACCATTGCCGGGGAAAGACTTGGTATTTAAGTTGTCCACTGTGACACACCTCTATTTCCTCAGAGTAGATTTCTTTATTGAAATCTTTATCCAAAACAAGAATCAGAAGAAAAAAAAATAGAGGAACACTTTCAGGTGGACTGTGTAGTGCATGACACGGGCCAACCCGGGTCAATTCTATCAACTTGATCCAGAACTTGAAAGGAACTTGCGTAAATCACACAGGAGACTTGAACTCAGGTGTTCTACTAAAGGAGCACCATCATCATCTGAACCTACCACTGAAAGTGTACTGCTAGAATCACCTCCGGTGATTAACATATCTTCCGATCCATCACCAGAACCAAAAATTCAAGAAGATAGAATGGAAGAAAGAACAATAAGAGAGTTGGCTTCACCAAATGCAACAATTACACAAAACATGTGCATCCAATATCCGGATGGAGAATGTGAGCTTAAGTCTGGGTTAATCCATCTTCTACCTAAATTCCATGGATTAGCAGGAGGAGACCCATACCATCACTTGAAGGAATTTCATGTTGTTTGTTCATCCATGAGACCTACAATAGTGATAGAGGAACATGTTAAGCTTAAGGCTTTTCCATTTTCGTTGCAAGATGCCGCTAAGAATTGGTTATACTACCTTCCACCAGGATCCATTAATACTTGGGAGACTCTGAAAATATTATTTCTGGAAAAGTTTTTTCCAGCATCTTGAGTTGTTGCTATTCGCGAAGATATTTATGGGATAAGGCAACAAGAAAGAGAAAATCTTCACGAGTATTGGAAAAGATTCAAAAAGTTATGTGCTTCCTGTCCTCATCACCAAATAAACAAGCATCTCCTCATTCAGTACTTTTATGAGGGATTGAGTATCATTGATAGACAAATGATAAATGCTGCAAGTGGAGGGGCATTGGTGGAAAAAATGCCAACACATGCAAGACAATTGATTGAGAACATGGCGTCGAATCATCAACAATTTACCACAACGAGTAATTCTATAACTCTATTGAAGGGAACCCATGGAGTAGAAGCTTCATATGTTAGAGATCACAAGAAAATAGAAGGGAAGTTGGATGACTTAGCGGCCATGGTAAGGACCTTGGCAGACTTACAGAAAAAGCCTATCCTTTCTACCTTATGTGGAATTTGTGCTTCTACTAATCATCCTACCAAGGCTTGTTTTATGTTAAAATAGACACGGACGTTAGATAGTGAACAACCTCAAGCATATGTTGCAAACATCTATGGCAATAATAGACCACCTCGGCAGCAATATAATCATGATTTGTCCTCCAACAAGTATAACCCAGATTGGAAGGAACATCCCAGCCAAAAATGGGGAAATCAACAGTCTCAACACCAACAAGCCTATATTCCACCTCAATAGAGGCAACAACCACAACTAGCTGCAACCTCTGGTGACTCACATGGAAATAATGATGAAAATGATGGCTGACATGATGAAAGGACAAATCAATGAGTTGAAACAGACAATGGAAGCAACTAATCAAAATTTGCAGAACCAGATTGGACAAATGGCAAATGAGTTGAACCAGATGAAGTCTCAACAAGGCTCGGGCAGTTTGCCTGCACAAACTGTAATGAACCCACAAAATGTAAGTGTTATTACTTTAAGATCGGGTAAGCAAATACAAGGCCTTGGGGATGCCCAAGAAGATGAAGATAAGGAGAATGACGTTGTACTTGATAATGAAAGTGGATGATCAAATGAAGCAACACAAGCAACATCTCAAACACCTGAATCTAGTGATAACTCCAGGTTAGTATCCCCTAATACTTCCTCTGAAAATTCTTCACCTTATTCTCCTTTTCCTCCCTATCCAAACCGTTTGAAACCAAAAACTAAAAAGATGGAAGAGTTAGACAAAGAAATCTTGAATACTTTCAAGAAAGTGGAGATAAACATCCCTTTGTTGGATGTTGTAAGACAAATTCCTAAATACGCCAAGTTTCTCAAAGAATTATGTACACATAAAAGGCGTATTATGGACAAAGAGGTAGTGAACATGGGAAGAAACGTGTAAGGATCCAGGTATGTTTTCCGTTCCCTGCATTATAGGAAGTACTAAGTTTGACAATGCTATGTTAGATTTAGGAGCTTCCATTAATGTAATGCCTTTATCAGTTTTTACTTCACTTCATCTTGGACCTCTTAAGTCTATTGGTGTGGTCATTCAATTGGCCAACCATAGCACATCTAACCTTGCAGGTGTGCTAGAAGATGTGCTTGTCTGTGTGGACAAGTTAATTTTTCCTCCAGATTTCTACATCTTGGACATGAAGGATAATGAAGGAATGAGTTCAACCACAATTATCTTGGGAAGACCATTCATGATGACAGCACGTACCAAGATAGACGTTCATGCAGGATCCTTGACTATGGAGATAGGAGATGAAAAGGTGTCGTTCAATGTGCTAGAAGCCATGAAGTACCCGACCGAAGACCATTCTTTGTTTTATATTGATTTATTGAGTAATGTAGTGAACAATTTTGCTTTAGGATTGATGAGTCATTATTTTCCTTCATTCCACTAGCCCTTGTGTACAAAATTTGACAGTTGTTCAGTACTTAATTATTCATCTTTAGTGTGTTTTCATCTGTTGGGCTTTATTAGAACATTGTTCCGAATTTGGGTTAATTTCGCATTCTTTGGCCTAATTTTCATTTTTAATTATTTTTAGGTATTTGGGTGAAGCAAATTTTGGAGCTTGGACATTAATATTCAGTTGAAGAGAGTCGCCACATCATTGCCACGTCATTTCCACATCATCTGAGTGAATGGGCCAACATTAGAGGCCCAGGAGTGGCATTTTTGTAATTCTGAATGGTAGAGTGGCAATTTTGTAAATATGAGTGGCAGAGGTGAAGTGACCACGAGTTTTAGGTCATTCAACATGCAGCAGCCGCTCTTCTCTCTTCTCCACTCTCTCAAACCTCCATTTTTGTTGTTTTTAAGCTTTGGAAGGTGACCTATGGTGGCACAAGCTAATTTTTCACGTTTTCCATTCGTTTTTCACGTTTTATGAGTCTTGGATAGCACATTGAACTTGTATTAACGTTTTCTACTGTTTGGGTAACATTTATATTAAAGTATTCTCATTTTTGGTTGCTGTTTTCGTTGTTGCCCATTTCTTTCCTTGCTCATTTTCGATTCCTGCACCAATTTAGGTTTTCTGGCTCAATTTGCACTCATTTGGATGGTTGAATCAAAATTTATGGTTGATTCTTTGCAGATAATGGATTGAAACCTTGAGATTAATGGTTTGTTCGGTGGAGTTATGTTAATCTCTAAATTATGAATTTGCGTTTGGTTTTAAATCAAGAAACCATTTTGTTTTTGCTTAAATTGCAGAGTGGAATCATTGTGTGTTCATGCCTAGTGAACTGTAGCAGGTTCATGGTTGTGTGCTTTGCTTAATTGCACTTGAGTTTGGGTTAATTTGCGCTTAGCAGTTAATTCGGGTTCCATGAGAGTTAATATAACCATTTTGAGTTGTAATCCGTGATTGGTGGATGTTCATTTGAAGCAAAGAATCAACGTTGTTTTTACATTGATTTTAGACGTCTGAATTTAAGTTTTCAATTGTGTGTTGCATCCGTAAATCTTGCCCAATCCCTCCCTATGTTGTATTGTTGTGTTCATCTAGAAATTGAAGCTTTGAATGAAAATATTGGTCGTTGGGAGACGACTTGGTTCACTTTCATATATTGCATTTATTCTGTTTTAATTTGGTGGGGTACGACCTCTATCAAGGATTTTTAGATGTTTTATCTGGTTTTTCTTCTTCTTCAGATTTTTCTTTTTCGAATATTTTGGGCTTGATTTTGGATGAAAAAGAAAACTATAAAACATGTGATATTAAGGACGCAATGTCACTATATGATACCTCTGTGGGGTCCGAGTGTGATGCTGAGGTGGCTGAAATTACCTTAGGTAGTAAAATGTTGCCATCTGTGGAATAGTCACCCACTTTGGAGTTAAAACCTTTACACTAGTGCATTTTAGAGCTTTTACAGCGCTGTATATGCCTCGGTTCATGCGGACCCGCTACATAAAAGCATGCGGTGGCAGTTTTGTAATTAAATTCAACTTTTATGCCTCGGTTGTCATAATAACCGAGGCATATGGCAAAAAAAAAATTTGACTCAACGCGTTGACCACTAATTTAATTTATTTATTTTTTTCACTGATGCAATATGCCTCGGTTCTCTCTTAACCGAGGCAGTAGAGACACGTAATTATTTTGACCACTGCGTTGACCCCTAATTTGAATTTTTTATTTTTTTTACTGAAGGAATATGCCTCGGTTCTGTAATAACCGAGGCAATAGTGTAATATATGCCTCGGTTCATCGCCTACCCGAGGTAGTAAGTGTTAATATGCCTCAGTTTCGAATAACCGAGGCAGTATCCCTTCGTAGGGTTAAAAAACCCCAATTCCTTCATTGTGCAGCGACATCTTCTCTGATTTCTCTGCGAGCTTCACCATCTCCGGCCAGCCTTCACCTTCGTCGCCGCTGTTGCCGACCCCCACCGTCGCTCCTGTGAGGTCCGTCCCCGCAGCTCCCTTTCCGATCTCTTCAACCACGACGACCTACGAAAATCCCGTTCGCGCAAACACGCCTCCGATGGCCACGGACATGACGACGCGATCGGCGTTGCAGAGGGCGAGGGCGAGGGCCAGCGTGGACACCACTTTGACTCTCTCTGAAGTGATGAACTCTGCGAAACTTGAGCTAAAGTGAGCGTCGTTGGAGGAAACACGAAGACGGGGAAGGGAACGGAGTGTGTGTGAAACTTCGACGAGAAGGGTTTGGCGGCGGAAGCAATGGCGGAGGCCAGCGCAGCCATGGCCGCGGACGGTGGAAGGTTTCAGTGTGTAACAGGAGGTTCTTCCGGTGCCGCTGCGTGTTTTTTTTTTTGAATTTCTGATGCTCATTAGGCCTCGGTTCTGCGAGAACCGAGGCAGTAAAAATTAAATATGCCTTGGGTTGTAATCGAGGCATAAAATACTAGTTTTTTACCTCGGTCGTATATGCAGCGGTTGCGGACCCGAAGCCAAAAGCTGGAAGTAACCGCTGTCATTTCTCTTCCCTGCACTAGTGTTACCATCTCATTTGAAATATGGTTATCTTGAGAGGGATGGGAAACTCCCTATTATTATATATGCCTTGCTTATTGATAAACAAGAACAAAAGTTGTTGCAGGTTATCAAAGATCACCAGAGAGCAATAGGCTGGACTTTGGCAGATATTCCTGGTATTAGTCCTTCTTTCTGCATGCATAGAATACTCTTGGAGGAGGATGCTAAGCCAGTAAGGCAACCTCAGAGGAGACTAAATCCTCAGCTGATGGAGGTTATAAAGAAGGAAGTCACCAAGTTGCTACAAGCAAGTATTATATATCCTATATCTAACAGCACTTGGGTGAGTCCTGCACATGTGGTCCCCAAGAAATCGGGGATCAGCGTGGTCAAGAATGAGAAGAACGAGTTGATTCCTACTCATATTCAGAATAACTGGAAAGTCTGTATTGATTATAGAAGATTAAACTAAGCCACCAAGAAGGACCACTTTCCTTTACCATGCATGGACCAGATGTTAGACTGATTGGCAGGTAAGTCTAATTACTATTTTCTTGATGGATTCTCTGGGTATTTTCAGATTTGTATTGCCCTCGAGGATCAACATAAGACTACCTTTACTTGTCCATTCAGTACATATGCTTATAGGAAGATGCCATTTGACCTTTACAATGCTCTTGGAACATCTCAAGGATGTATAATGAGTATTTTTACAGATTTGTTGGAGCATTGTATTGAGGTTTTTATGGATGATTTTAGTGGATATGGTTCAACTTTTGATCATTGCTTGTCTAATCTTGCTAGAGTCTTAGAGAGATGTGAAAAAACTAACCTTGTTTAAAATTTTGAAAAATGTCATTTTATGGTGGAATAAGGTGTAGTTTTAGGTCACGTTCTTTCCAAGAATAGTATATCTATAGATCCTGCTAAAATTGATATTATTTCACAATTGCCTTACCCCTCTTTTGTGAAAGAGGTTCGATCTTTTCTTGGACATGCAGGATTTTACAGGAGGTTTATAAGGACTTCAGCAAGATAGCCAACCCTCTCTCCAACTTGCTGCAAAAGGGTGTACCATTTGACTTTGGAGAGAGGTGCAAAGATGATTTTGATTCTTTGAAAAAGGCGCTCACCACCACTCCTATCATCCAGCCACCTGACTGGACATTACCATTCAAGTTGATGTGTGATGCATCTAACTTTGCAGTAGGAGCGATGCTTGCACAAAGAGATGGGAAGCTACCACATGTGATATATTATGCTTCCAGAACATTGGACATAGCGTAGGCTAACTACACCACAACTGAGAAGGAATTATTGGCTGTTGTGTTTGCCTTGGACAAATTCAGACCGTATATACTAGGTTCCAAGGTAATTGTTTACACTGATCATGCAGTATTAAAATTCCTTCTGAAGAAAGGATATTTGAAGCGAAGGTTGATTAGATGGATGCTATTGCTCCAAGAGTTTGACATTGAGATTTGAGACAGAAGTGGGGCACATAACTTAGTAGCTAACCATTTTAGTAGGATTAAAAATGGAAAAGATAACATTCCCAAGTATGAAAGAACCAAGCTAAAAAGTGAGGCAAAGTACTATATCTGGGAAGACCTAATCTTATGGCGCATTGGTAGTGACCAAGTCATAAGAAGGTATGTTCCAGATATCGAGATACCTTATGTGCTTAAGTTTTGTCATTCGTCTCCTTTTGGTGGACATTATGGCAGACAAAGAATAGGTAGGAAAGTGTTGAATTGTGGATTATATTGGCCTACTATATTTAAAGATGCACAGAGGATGTATGAAAATTGTGAGCAGTGTCAAAGGGTAGCAAGATCCATTACAAGAAGGGATGAAATGCCTTAGCAACCCATGCTATATTATGAAGTATTTGATATTTGGGATATTGATTTTATGGATCCTTTTCCTCCTTCTTTTGGGTTTACTTATATTTTCCTTGTTGTAGACTTTGTCTCCAAATGGATGGAAGCTATAGCTACAAAGACTAATGATTCTCGAGTTGTCATGACTTTTATCAGGTCTAACATTTTCTGTACGTTTGGGATACTACGAGCCATCATCAGTGACCAGGGGACTCATTTTTGTAATAAGGTGCTTGAGAACATGTTGAAGAAATATGGGGTGCCACATCGCATTGCTACACCATATCACCCCTAAACTAATGGGCAAGTAGATATCTCTCAGAGGGATATTAAAAAGATATTAGAGAAAGTAGTGAAGCCTAGTCAAAAGGATTGGGCCACAAGATTGGATGATGCACTTTGGGCACACAGGACAGCCTATAAAGCATCTATAGGTATGTCACCTTTTAGGGTGGTTTTTGGAAAGGCTTGTTATCTACTTGTGGAGATTGAACATCGGGCCTATTGGGTCGTGAAAGTCTGCAACATGGATTTATAAGAAACAGGGAAAAAGCAAAAACTTCAGTTGCAAGAACTAGAGGAGATTTGGCTTGTAGCCTATGAAAACTCAAAGTTCTACAAAGAGAAAACTAAGAAGTTCCATGACCAAAAGCTTGTGGCTAGAAAGGATTTCAAGGTAGGCCAGAAGGTATTACTATACAAATCCAAGCTTGGTCACATGAGTGGTAAGTTGCGTTCCACTTGGGAATGACCATTCATTGTTACAGAAGTCTTCCCTTATGGAGCAGTGGAGATCAAGGAAGAATCCTCAAAAAGAACTTTTAAATTTAATTGGCATCGTCTACGGATATTTAATGAAAATCAAGATATGCTGAATAAGACGATGGATGGGATGAACTTGACTTTTCCTACATACCTTCTGCCTTGAGGAGGTAAGTACACTTCATACTTTTTCTTTAAATTATATATTGAATACATTGAGGACAATTGATGGAGCTTGGTGGATACATGAAGCTCCAAGTGCAGCGCAAATGATGGAGGAAGCATGGAAGAGTGGAAGGCAAGTTTGTAGGCTCTTGCTTGCAATGGATAGGTGAAAGAATGAATAATTTAGAGGTGGTTCTAGCCTAGGAAGGGGGCTAGAGGTAAAGAGAGTAAGCTCTCTAAACGATGACTCTCAAGTGGCAATAGTGAGGAGTGTTCTGAACTCAGTGTCTATTGCACAAAAAATTCAAGAGTAGAAATGTACAAATGGTATACTTTTGGCTTTTATATGTGAGCCTAAAAGCAAGACTAATTCTTGGCCCTTAGATCAAGCTTGGAGGAGAAGCTTTAATCATCACCCTTGGATGGTGGCTCGGAGAAGGAGGCATCTTCCTAGCCTTTTGATGAAGACTTGGAAAAGAAGACACTCTCTTAGCCGTTGGATGAAGGAGGCGCATGGGTCGAGTGTGGACTTGGCTCCATGGGATGCCTGATCCATGAGGAAGTCATGGCCTAATGGAGACTCTTAGTGGGCTAACCCATTTGTACATGTAACACCTATTTTTATGTCTTACACCATCTATTCTACTAGGCTTTGATGCACTTCTTCAAGTCTTATTGATTTCTTTGGTCCATGAAAATAATGTGACAAGCCCATTAGATTTGTGTCCATCTATTGGGAGGCCCATTTGAATCTTCTTCATCATACTTCTTGTTATTGGGCCTTTTAATGGGCTTGGGCTTGGGCTTGAAGGCGCAATTGGGCTTGGTGGGGTCACATCATCCCCTCCCCTTTGAAGAGGATTCACCCTCAAATCCTGGTGGTCATCCTCATCATCCATAGTACCTGTAAAAGGAACTAAGTCGGTAATGTTAAAAGTTAGATGCACACCATATTCGACAGGAAGATCTAATTGATAAGTATTATCATTGATCTTTTTGATTATTTTGAATGGACCATCACCATGGGGACTAAGTTTGGAAAAATGTGAGATTCGGCCCATTTCACAAAAAATGTGATTTTCACTTTGACTTAATTGAAACCTAAACGGTAACTCTAAGTCAAAGTTTGGTTTTGAAAAATCTTTTGAGGAGTTTGAAATAATGAACGAAGGTGGAAAAACATTTTTGGAAAGAACCAAGACAAAAGAATTAATGGAAGATAAGGTAGAGTGTAAAGATGGAATCACTCCCTTTGGAATCTTGATCATGAGGTTTATGCAAGGATGTTGTATCATTACTGCCCTATACAATAGTTCCTTTGCTTCTTTCCTCTTAATATCGTCCTCTTTTCTTTTTAACTCTTCCTCTTGTCTTACTCTCTCTTTTTGCTCACACTCTTTCTTTCTTTTTCCTCTTGTTCTTTTTTAGCACGAAGCTTCTCAAGCTCTTCTTTTTCTCTCTTCTTTTCATAATCCCGAAGCTTTTTAACTTTTGCTTGCTCTTTCTTATGTTTCTCTCTCTTTCTTTTTTCACTCAAGAGCAAGTCCAAATTGTTCTGAAAATATTTTTCCAATCTAGAAAACTTAGCAAGATTTTGGATGAATGCATCACCTATGTCAATAAAGTTTTCTATCCTAGCATGTTGCTCTTTAGTGATCCTAAATGAAGGGGGAATGAAATGTTTTCACATGCATGTTTTTAATTCATAAAATGTATTAATGCATGATTCTCTCCCTTTTTGCACTTTAGATTGTCTCTCTTGCCACCACTCGGATGCATGTCCTATAAACCTAGAAGTAACATGCCTAAGAATGTCAAATTGACTATATTTACTAAACAATGGTTGCACCAATTTTTTTGTATCCCACATCCAATCTCTAAATGATATTGGTCCTATATCCTCCCCAAAGAATGGAATGTCACTATGAAATGTATGATGCAACTCATGACTACCATGCTTATTCAATCTAGGACTATATGTAGAATATGTACTCATGGTGATTGAATTAACTTATGCAACTTGAACAAAGTGTGGTAGAGGAAACCAATCACAAGTGGACCTCCAGGTTAGGTGAGGTGAGTCTTCAAGACTTGTTAAATACCAAGGCCAATCCTTGCCAACATACACTTGTAAGACAAAGATCACATAATTGTCTAAGTGCTAAGTAAATCACTTGAGTCATTAAGCACAAAACAAGCAAACAAGACTCAAAGAAATTTAACACTAAAAATGGACCCTTAAATCGTAAAAGATTAGAGACTTTGGTCTCACACTTAAGCCTATATGCAACGTGAAAACATGAATATAGCTATGCGGCCTAATGTAAGGTGAGAAAGCACTTAGAACTTTCAACACACTTATAACTAAAAATGATTCACTAATGGAGGATGAAGGTTCTACTTAGGAGATGGGATTGAACACCTTGTGGTTCCCCAAGACACCTAAGCTAAGTAGTCCAAATTACAAAGCAAAGAATAAACTACAAAGTTGTAACAATTTGCATGCAATAATGTGCATCCAAAGCACTCCAATTGTTGCTTCTAAGAGAGCAACCGAGAGC
>Ga0214545_1007084_pt1 | contig 19023 bp, 9 predicted proteins | sample CNSS4metaG_FD_160064 | JGI IMG/M metagenome (GOLD analysis project Ga0214545, IMG submission 160064) | Root nodule microbial communities from cowpea collected in UCLA plant growth center, Los Angeles, California, USA - CNSS4 | ecosystem: Host-associated > Plants > Roots > Nodule | place: USA...
ATATATATATATATATATATATATATATATAAATAGTGGTAACACAAATAGCAGTTTTCGTCATGTCATGGCTACCTAAAGAAGAAGAAAAAATTGTTTCACATGATACATGCATAATTGACATCTAATTCTCTTTATCTTGTGCTTTGTAAGGAATTTTAAAATAATATTTGTGCATAGCTAGGACTGGATGCGGTTTGAATAATACTTGGTCTTAGTCTAGAGTGGTTGCAATTCAAATAATACTCATGTTTAGTGAAGAGAACTTAAGGTCAAAAGAATGCTCGTGTTTAGCCAAAAGTGACTGAGTAATTCTTATATCTTTGTAGTGGCAATTTTTGTTAGTAGAACTTTAATCATGTCAATTAAGAACTAGACTTAGTATGGGCTATGAGACCAACTAATATAAAAATAATTTATGTAAATATCTATTAACCCTTATCTTTTACATTAGATGTTATTAATATGTTACTAATCAAACTAGTAGAGTTTTGTGCAAACAATATTAGAAATAGGTAATTTTAGATAGTATATATGTCATATTGAAATTGTATCTAACAACCCTTTATCAGACACAGTCCTTTAAGAAACTTGCTTGACGGTGTTTGTTCAACACTAAATTTTGTCTGTTCACATCTATCAGATGAAGCTTTAAAAAAATTAAAATTTATAAATACACAAATCCTCTCTTGTGTTCTTGCCCTATTTTTCACACATAGAAACACGATAACCACTTATCTAAAGAGAAATCATGATAGGTGCAAATTGAAGAGAATGAGGACAAAAATGAAAAAAGCAAACGAAGAGCAAAGAAAAACAAGGATGAAAAAATCTTGTGATCTTTATGCCTTGGCTGATAAAACAGCCTTTTTTTCCTCTTAATTCTCAACTCTATTTTATGCCAAATGAATAAAGAAATAATCCAAAGCTATTTATACATAAGTCACAAATGTCAATCTATTGAGTGGATCTCAAATCGATGAGCCTTGTTAAAGTCACCTTGTCATCACCTTAATTTCATTGAGTGAATTCACTCTATAGAGCAATGAATTATGGCATTTAACAAGTCATATTCATTGAGTGCATTTCAGTGTCCTAAGCAAATTAGTTTTAGATGCAAAACCTTAGACTTTTAGGTGCATAGCTCAAAAGAATTGGGTGAATTCAAAATGGCTAAACAAATTTTGAAGTGTTAAACAAATTATACATAAAAGCTTCTATATTCATTATGCATAATTTCCCTAAGCAAAAGTAAAATGGTTGAATGATTTTTCTATAGTAAAGCAAACATTCAGAAATTGATAGAGATGTGAGAATGAGCAAGGACAAGGATCCACTTGAAGAACTTTAAGGACCTATGACACGAGCTAGAGCAAGGAAAGCAAAAGAATCTCTATAGTAAGTGTTGTCCATTTTAGTTCAATACAAGACTAAGTTTCAATGAGAAAAGACCAAGGTTGCGAATTGCATCATGGCTCAAATGGAGAATGACTAATATACCAATGTGATGCAGTTCCTTTTAAGTTATTAATTTGTTTAAATAAGGAGCTAATGATTTGTAAAATTGGCTGACCAAATTATGTTTTGGTTTAACCAATTAATGAACTTTAGTTTTACTTTATTTTCAAGTTGTAATAAGAGCTCATTTGCTAACTTAAGAATCAGCCTTTGGGAGACCAAGAGGGATGCATAGCCTAATGCTTTTTGGGGTGAATTTTGGGCTGCCAAATTTGTAGTTACAATCAGCCACTAAGTAGTGGGGTCATTAATAGCTTAAATGGGATGTAATTGTAATTTATGGGTCTTTTGTAATTTTGATGGTTAAAGCTTCTATACAAGCTAAACCATTTTTACCAATGGAGACAAGTTAAGTTTTATTCAGAAAATTAAAGTTTATCTCTTTTATTTTAGTGAGAGTGATTCTCCTAAGTTCTTGAGTGATTCAAGAACCTTTGGCTATATCAAAGGACTTTCCCCTCCTTTCCTTCCACCTTTCATATTCACATCTTCTTCTTTCACCCGAAATCAAAAACTCACTTCTGTCTAGATTTATCACGTGGTTATAACTCTCGTTCTACACATCCAAAATTAGTGTTTCTTAAACCTAAATTATAGTTCAGAAGGTGAACTTTTATCTCATTTTGGAATCACATCAATTGGAGTTCTACAACTCGAGATATCGATGTTTCCAATATATTGTCCAGACTAGAATCCCAACATCTTTCTAATCCACCTTTTCACTAAGTTTTAAGTTTCCTAACCCTAAAGATCCTAAGTCGACCCTTGTGCAAATGGGGTTCACATCAGAAATTGAGTTTAAAAAATGTTAAGTTACTTTCTTATTACCTAATATGCTAAACAAAAATTTTAAATGTTACAACATGTAGGAAAATAATCATCAAAAGTAATCTATACATACAATTTTAATGTAATTTTTTAAAGGTGACCAAAATATTAAGTACTCTTATGTAAAATGTTAAAAATGGAATAATAAAGCAAGCATATATGTTCTTGTTTCCTAATTTATTATATTTAATATTTAAAATGCAAATTGTTCTTGCTTAAGCTAATGGAGCTGACAGAAACACTTAACTTGGTCTCTCTTTTCGTTGGTATATAAGGTAAGTAATGTTTGGTCTCCTTATCTTAGGGTAATCTCTTATTTATAAGCACCAATTCCCTTGGTCTCGTGCCACTACGGTTGTATGCCTTACTATCTTGCCATTAGCAGAACTACCTCTACATTACGCAGCGCCAATGTAAGGAGTGGTGTAAACTGCCTAAAGTGAGAAGGCATGAGGTCGTCCTTAAATTTATGTCTTCTTGACCTACAAGATCAATGATCACCTTGAGGCCGACATACTAAATGACATGTGACTTATGTACAATCATAACAGACGATCCACAAATACTTGACATTTCTTCATGATTTGTCTTCTACATTTACATTCATCACAATTTTATGATTATTATGTCATTTTTATATTTATTCAAACATTTTCCATTAATTTTAAACAATTTAATTCCATTATTTCATTTCTTAGTCAAACCATTTTAATTTTGTAACATTTCATTTTATCAAAAGTAAAGGGACCGATCAATTTTATTATATTGGAGACCTTTTAAAATTGAGTTTAAAAGAAGTTAACTTACCTTTTTATCTAATATCCTAAGCAATGTTTATATGTTACATGACATAGGAAAATAATGCTAAAAATAATGTATATCATGTTATAAAATAAAACTAATAACAGAGAGAAAAATAGAAGAAAAAAAATAGAGAATGAGAGAATAAGAAGCAACTTATGTGTCTTATTACTGATAGGAAGAGTCTTATTTACAAATACAACATGGTAACCCATAAAGGATATAAATCAAATAGTTAATACAAAATATTACATAAAGAGTAATGAATCATATGACTGCCAATCATATCAATCATATAAGTAATTGCATCAAATCAATGGATGATCATTAATTCATAACACTCCCCATTTGGTGTCTATCGATAAAAGAATGTGTCTCGTTAAAACCTTACTTGGAAAAACCCTTTGGGATAAAATCCTAGTGAAGGAAAAAGAGTACATCATTCTATATAATATTGTTCTTTACATCTTCTATTTCTCCCCCTCATGTAAATTTACATCATTAAGATGACAAAGTCTAATTTTGTGAACCAATTGCTCAAAAGTTTTCCTTGGCAAAGACGTTGTAAATAAATCTACTAGATTTTCACATGAGCGAACCTTTTGGATCTCTACATCACCATTTCCTTGAAGATCATGAGTGAAAAAGAATTTTGGAAGAATATGTTTTATTTTATCTCCTTTAATATATTCTTCTTTCAATTGAACAATGCATGCACTATTGTCTTCATATATGGTTGTTGATTTCATTTTTCCCGAGGATACACCACAAGTTTGTTGCGCATGTTGAATTATAGACCTTAACCAAACACATTCATGACTTGCCTCATGTAATGCTAAATTTTTTGCATGATTTGACGATGTTGTTATTATTGTTTGTTTCACATATCGCCATGAAATCGTTGTGCCATGACATGTGATTAAATATCCTATTTGTGATAGACCATTATGAGGATCTGATAGATAACCTACATCTGCATAATCCATTAGATTTGAATTTGAATCATTTGGGTAAAATAAGCACTACAAAAAAATCCAATTTTTCTACAAACAAAATCTGTATGTAAAGCCTTAAATTCATATGTAATTGAATAATTCAGATGGATTATATACGGAAGAAAATTCGTATGTAAAACAGGCATAGGTAATATGGAAAATATTTTGTATCTAATGTTACATACAGAATAAATATATATGTAACAGATGAGGTCATTACCCACAAAACAAATCTGTATGTAACAGATGAGAACATTATATACCGAAATAGATTTGTATGTAATAATTTAGATTTTACCCTTGAAATAAATCTATATGTAATTGATGAGTGACATTTCCCATGGAGAGATCCATATGTAACCTATTTCCTAATGGATGCTTTTAACAACATATCCTTCAACATAACCATGTAAATTATCTAAGATGAGGAGTACCTCCTCCTTCATCCCTTAAATAAATTAGCTCATCTCTTTCCTCTAATATCTCTCTTATTAAACTTAGAATTCAACTATACGATGTAAACTTGCAAACAATAAGGTTAGCAAAATACTAATTAAGTATATGTTGTACTAAATCTATTTAACTCATTGCTTTGGCATATTAAGCCATAACTAAAGTTGGTGTGCACAATCAAAGGAGAAAAAGTTCATTTTACATGAAAAGTCCCATTCTCCATATGTTAAACAGAGAATCCATAGAAATTTTAGACAAAAAGGGTACTATTTCCTACATTGAGTAATTGGGTGCAAAGTTCTAAATACAAAATTGTTCAATTCCTATGAAAAACTAAAAGCATACTATTTTGATAATTTCTAAGAGAGATTGAGGAATTAACTATAGAAAACTATACTATAATCATTAAATACTACCTCGGGCTCCTTATGAACAGGCTAAAGTTCCATTAAGAAAGTTACATAATTCATGTAGTTCATACCATGTTATTTAATTTTCTTTGCAGGCCATGCCTTCACCCCTCAATTTTGAGTCCATAACTTATGCAACTATAGTGAATCGGTTAAGAAAATCACATTTAACAATATTTTGGATGTAAATAATATCAAATTTATGATGAGAAATTACAATCAAACTTCTTTTCAATAACATAATTGATGTAGCCATGAATTCTATGTGGAGTGAGTGTGTGGGGACAACATCAAATAAAATTTGGCTTAGACACTTTAGAACAAGAAGTTTAAATATCATATCTAGTCGATTTAGTCCCCCTCAAAAATAAGCAAGCGCACAAACTGTAATATGAGAAACTAAAGGCCATCATTCATTTAAAGTTAGATGAATTTATGAGGCAAATCAAAACCAATAACAAGTGTATCCTTGTTTTCTCACTTTACACGCTTGTTAGCTTTAGAAGAGCTAGATCCATAATATTATGTCTAACCATCAAACAAATTGAATTAAAATTACAAGCTCATGCAAAAACTTACAAAACGTAAATTTTGCAATTTTCCTTTAGTTTTAAGGTTGTCAACATCTCGATCAAGTTGTTGCTTCCAAGATGCTAGAAGTGCTTCATCGCCTAACAAACACAAATCTCGCCAGGATAGACTTTAAACAATGACTTTGATATCATGTTAAAAAGTGGACTTTAAGCTTAACTTAATCTCACAAAATTGGCTTGTAAGGTGAGGTTTGCACCACATTTTTATTTTTCTTTATTTTCACATTATTGTTCCACTTATAGTGATAAAATGTGTATTTTTGTATATAACCATGTCCACAATCATGATTCTTAGCATGACCACAACCACAACCAAGGCTATAACTATGACCATAAAAATATAAATAAGAAATATTGTTGCATTCACTTCTAGGAATGGAGCAGAACCAGTTGGACGGATCTCATGATTTTTCATCAAAAGTTTTATTACTTAGCTCAACCATACAAAGACATGAAATAAATTCAGAATATTTGTGAAATCTCTGTTCACAATATTGTTCTCGGAGGAGCAAATTAGTTGATCAGATGCTTTATTTCTTTATTTAATGGTATCATCAATATCCATTGCATCTAAATATATTTCAACATTTAATATAAATAATTTTTCCTTGTAATATCAAGGGTCACCAATCCCACAAATTCAAAATTTGTAGGATTTGACATATTTAGAATTAGCATACACATAATAGTAATAATAGTAATAATATTAATATTAATAATAATAATAATAATAATAATAATAATAATTTGAGATTAAGATTAACAAAGTCAAACCATTCTTATGACAAAAATAATAATATAAATTAAAATTATAAATGAAGAAAGGATTAGAAAAAGTCCAGATCAAGACACACAAACCATTGTCCTTAGAGAGCTGATAACATGTTATAAAATAAAGCTAATAAGAGATAGAAGAATAGAAGAAAAATAGAGAATGAGAGAATAAGGAGCAACTTATGTGTTTTATTACGGGTAGGAAGAGTCCTAATTATAAATACAACATAATAATCCATAAAAGATATAAATCAAATAGTTAATATAAGATATTACATAAAAAGTAATGAATAATTTGAGTATCAATTATATCAATCACAAGAGTAATTGTACCAAATCAATAAAAGACCATTAATTCATAACATATCATAAAATTTTGGTAAAATGTTTTAAAAGTGTTATTATACATGCACTCTTTTGTAAAGTAAAAAAAGTGGGAATAATAAAGGAATTAACAATACTCTTGTTTAGTAACTTCGAATTTCATATGAAAATACTTAATATTTTTGTTCAGTTTGTAATTTGGCTTTAACTCAAATCTTCTCCATTATTCAAACGGTTTAAATCAATTATTTAATGAGAAATGTTTTTTATGTCTATTTCAATCACCTGACACTCACTTAAACTTTTAAGAGTAATTTTTAATTGTAATATTAGTAAAGAAGATGAAAGATAAATAGTAAAAATGTGAATGTGAAGTTAGTGTAAAAAATTATAAAGTGTCAAATAATGAACCTTATTTCATTTCTTAGTGACACCTTTTCAATTTTTGTACCATTTCATTTCAATGTAGCTTTATTTTATAAGAAATAATGTTGTTGATATTCTTTTTGCCTGGTTTATATCATTCAAATTGAATTTTTTTTATCGATAATTTAAACAGAAAAAAACTCCACAACTAATTAAGATATTGTTTGAAAGTCCATAAAAAAACAATCACATCTTTAGCAGGAAAAACCTTATATGAAGACTTAGTGAGCTTTTGGACCCTGTGGCAGTTTGTCTCATTTGATTCCATATGGTAAGGATGTACCCATTTAACATGTCTATCTGGGAAGGTGAGTATCCAAATTCGATTCACATGTCAAAATTTGTATTTATCTTATTATTTTGTTTCTCTATTTTATAGTAGTATTATACTTGTCTTCCCATTTATTTTCATCTTTTCATCCATCCTAAATCCCATTTATTATAGTAGCACAAACAGAAATGGTGCAACAAAAAAAATGAAAAGAATGAGAGAAAAGGTGTGAAAGTGATATCCATTCTGAATTGAAAGTTGATTTCATTTATCCTGTGTACAAACAAAAGCAAAAACAATTCACAAGACCACTCTGCATCTTCTAATAAAATAAGAGCATCACCAAAGCAAAACAATAGTTCATGATTTCAACATGCAGGCTACGTGCATTGCACTGCTCCGCACAGCACGCCTTAACTAATTTCCTTTGAGCATTATACATCATCTTCATCCATCTTCTTCTTCTTCTTCTTCTTCTTCTGCTGTTTTGGACTTTTATTTACTTTTGCTTCACAGTAAAATTGAAAAAATATACGTAATATAAAGTAAAGATGAAAGTGGGGTAAAACGATATGTACTGTGTGGAGGGAGAATTTGGCAGGTTGGTTAATTATGTTCTCCTTTTTCCGATTGACTGGTGAGGCTTCCCTTCAAACAACTCATCAATGTAAGTCTCAATGTCTTCAGCTTGGTACTTTATATACTTCTCTGTCTGTCTCCCTGGGTCAAAAGTCTGGGCGAACCTCGCAACGAATGATCGGTATGCAGGGATAATCACTGCAGAGATGGAAACCCTCAGCTCCGACTGAAGCTGCTCGTCCTTCACCACCCACGAGCTCTGCGTCTTGAGAATATCGTCGAACAAAGAGTTGAAGCTCTTGAACCTCTCCTTCAGCACCGGCTTGTGAACCTTCCCATTCACGGCCAACCCTTCGTGGCTCAGACACTGCAGCACCCTGTTCCACGTCTCCCTCTGGTAGTTCTTGTGGTAGTTTCTCAGCTCCGAGGACTTCTTCCTGATCCAGTTGTCGCCCATCACCTTGCTCATCTCGCTAGAACTCTTTATCTTCTGCAGCATGTACCTCCCATTGTTCATCATGAAGAAGTTGCTCAGCGCCACCTCTTTGTACAGACGCGCCTTCCCCTCCAGGCTCGAGTCTAGCAGGTCCATCACCCTCAACGCCTGTTTTGCGAATGGAGACGGTGTTTCCTCATTCTTCTGCTCTGCATTCTTGCTTGTGGAACCCGCACGGTCCCTCTTCGTGTGCTCCATGAAAACCTGCTCTAATGTTTTCTTGTAGTCCCCTGCTATGTTTAGATAGTTCATGATGTAGCGTGTGAGGGGGTGCACTGCGCCACCTGGGACGGCGCTTTTCGCTGTCTCCGATTTAATCTGGTTCTCTAGGTCGCAGAAGATGTGGATGGATGCCTCCCCAAGTCTGGACCTGGCATGGTTCATCTCTGTCTTTATCTCCTCGCTGGACTCCTCTGGAAAGAGTCTGGCCACGCTGGGGATCACCTCGTAGAGGCCCTCGTACATGTCCAGGAGCTTGAAGAGCTTCTCTCCGGCTCGCTTCGTCATGGCGGCGCCCTCCGCGAAGTTCAGAAGCTGAATCACAACGCCGCGGGAGAGGCTGCTGAAGAGTCCCACCGCCACGGCGTGGTTGTTTGTGAACACGGTCTCGGTCAGCTTCCTCTCGCCGGGGAAGTACACTGCCGCGTACTGCTTCAGCGTGTTGATCCAGGCGGGGATCATGTCCCTGGCCATCGTCTCCCACTGCATCTTCGTCACCATCTCGTCGATGCTGATCTTCTCTAACCCTAGCTTCTGGTTAATCTCCTCGAAGGCGCTCCTCCGCGAGATTATGTACACCTGGCAGCACTCCGATTCGTAGCCGCCGAATAACATCTCGCTGGCGATCTTGCTTAGGCCGGCCATTGTCTCCTCCGAGTACCCCGGGAAATTCGTGTCTTGTTCAAAACCATCTTGTTCTTGCGCCACCTCTTGCTGTTCAAATGCCGCCATGTGTTGTTTTCCTTTGGTATCGAAGCTGTTCTGATTATATCCTCCGGGATCCAATTCGGTTGGGATTCTTGTTTCTTCCATCAGAAACCGGAAGTCCTCCTCCAAATACGTCATCAAACGCTGGTGGATTGAGGAAATGCGGTTCATCATCGAGACTTGTGCACCGCTGATCTTCTCCGGTTCATGATCACGATAATTTCCAGTCACCAATGTCATCAGTTTTGAAAACCTGTTCGCGTTGTTCAACAACCACGAATCTTCCTCCGACACCTCACCCCATCTCGGTTTACCTTCACCCGCGTCGTATTTCATTATCTTCTCTTCAACGAGATCCAAGTACCTCTCAGTGAAGTCAGGAATCTCAAAGTTGTTCGCATTTCCATCGGTTCTTAGTCTCCTTGCGAATTGGTCAATCTCTTGAGCAAGTTTCTCGAGGCTTGGCGGAGTAGACGCGGCGGCTTCTTCTTTCTTATGTTCCTCCTCCGCCTGACCATGCCGCGTCGGGGACAACGTATTCGCTTGAGCGGCGGCACCACCAGGAGGATTAAGCGTGTCACCGGCGTTGTTATTATTCTCCATGACGACGGTTATGTTTTCCTCCTCAGCGAGAGAGATAAAAGAGAAAAAGTGTTTACAAGTGAGAGATGCGTATGCTGAGGAGAATCATACGTTTGTAGTCTTTTTTGATTTTAAAAAAATAATATAAAAATTGAATAGTTGTTTCTGTCCTTTTATTGTGAGGGTTGAGTGGTTGACCGTTGACGTTACTTTTTTTTTTTTCTCCTACGTCGTTTCGTTTGTGCTTCTCACTAACTACGGTTCGTTGAATTGATAGGGATGGGCAGTGAGAGAGAAAAAGAGAGATGAACCTTTCCGCTTTTATTATTGCCTTGTTTGTCGGAGGCGGTGCTTAATGCGCGCCACTCACCGCAACGAGCGGGTTCGGATCTCAATAATAAGACGCGATTCCGGGTCGGATCCAAACCCGATAAATCTCGATGCTACGCGTTATGCCAAACAAAGAGTGATTGAGATTTGAGACAACACTTCAGATCCGGCTTAACAGGGAGCTGAGTTAGCTGAACTTGATAACTTCCAAAAAAAAAATATCGAAATTGAACTGACAAAAATAGAGATAAAGATAGATAGATAGATAGAGAGAGAGAATGAGATATGGCGGAGGTAGAAAGAGGCGAATGCTGTTGCAACCGTTTCTGGTTCTGTGTGCGACGGTGACCGGTGTGGGATTGTTGATGCTGGCGCTGAGGCCGTTGGATCCTCCAATCACTGTCGATTTTCCCAGGGATGTCAAACTCGGAGATTCAAAGAGCTCGAGCTCCGATGGCGGCGGCACGGGCTTCGTCGGAGAGAAACCGTGTGCGACGGTGGAGGAAATGGGGAAGGATTTCGAAAATGGTGTTGTTGCGAATGAAACGTTGAGAGTGAGGAGAATTATCGAGGATCACTTCATCCTGAACGGTGCCTCCCTGTTCTGCGTTTGATTTACCATTTCTGCGGCTTATATTATTTAATAGCATGAATATCCTGCAGTGACTGTTTCTTTGAGTTTCTCTGTTTTGAGGAACGAATATCTATTGTTTCGAAGTTCCTCTTTTAAGGCGTGGAGGATTTAATTGAATATCAGGGGAGCTTGTTGGTACTTGGTAATGTCGTGTCCAAGTTTCTGTTGTTTGTTTTTATTGAATGTGCTACCTTTCTCAGAGTAAAGGAATGCTTGCATTTTAACATAACTTATTTAAGAAAGGGTCTCTTGTTATTTTAGGACAAATTATGGATAGTTTTAATACTACGTAGTTTTTGTGTTTGTGAGCATAAGGTGCCATTTTGGGTTTTAATTAATTGTTCTGTTTTCTAATAAGCCTTTATTTATAGTTACACTTATATCTAAAGTAACAAATGCATTATATTTCAGTAAAAACTTATAGAAACATTTCTAATGTTTTCAATCATCATACATCTAGTTTACTCTCAAGATTGCTCAGCTGTGAAAGTATGCACTTGCTTACGACTAGTAATTATCTAATCTATTTTTTCATCATTCAATTTTACATCCTGTTTTTTCTGAAAATTATATCAATTTATAATTTCGCACCTCTCAGTGAGATTCAATGCATAATGTGTGAATAGAAACCATGTACTTCTGCAAAAACAGTTCTTGAATCAGAAGATGTTGAAAATTTTGTTACAGGTGCTTCGAGAATCAGGGATTTGCCTCCGGAGCAGTTCTGTAGTCATGGATTTGTTCTGGGAAAGACTGCAGAGGCAGGTTTTGGGAACGAAATGTACAAGGTCTTAACTGCTGCAGCACTGAGTATAATGTTAAACCGGTCCTTGATCATTGGCCAAACCAGGCATATTGGTTCTTTCCCAAGCCTTTCTTTTTCATTTTTAAGAGTTAACATTTTTATGATGGATGCATGAAGTCCTAACTCGTAGTTTATTTTAGGGGTGGTTTGGTGGTATCCCTTTAAAAATGGGGCTCCAAACTCAGACTGTTTCTGCATGAAAAATTTGATTGAAAACTGATATCTGAATCACTCACCCTCAGTCTTAAGGAGATAATTTAGCTACCTTAAGAGCATTTGCTGGCTATGCTTGTTATATAATTTTTTAAGCTTGTGTTGACTTCTTGTTCCAAAAACAATTTGGCAATGGAAACCTATCTTTGTCATTTGACACATTAGATATGTGTACTTACAACCACTCAGATATGAAAAACTAGTTGTCTACCATTGACGGATTTGTGAAACTGCTTTCGTCTTGCAATTTATTGTCTGTAATTTGTCTTTCCATTATCTGATTTCCACCTTGGTTGTATATTTCAGAGGCAAATATCCTTTTGGTGATTACATTTCCTATTCCAACTTTACCTTTACAATGAATGAAATAAAACATCTGTGGAGACAAAATGGTTGTGGAACCAAATATGGGAGGCAACTGGTTATGAGGACTGATGATTTTGAAAAGCCAGCTCAAACAAATGTCCTCTGTAGCAATTGGAAGGAATGGAAGCAACCTATCATTTGGTAAAGTGACATGGTTTTTCTACTTGTTAGTCTTTCAAGCATCACGTAATGACTATGGACCTTATATTTTAGGTTTCAAGGAACCACAGATGCCGTGGCAGCTCAATTTTTCTTGAAAAATTTACACTCTCAGATGAGGAATGCCGCTTTGGATTTATTTGGAGATCCTCAAGTCCTGGGATCTCAACCAAATGTATTTGGAGAGATCATGAGGGTTCTCGTATCCCCTTCAAAAGATGTCGAGGCAGCTGTCAATTGGGTTATTGGTGGTGGGGAGAATCCTGACATCTCATTGCATATGCGGATGCTTATGAATAGGTAATATATAATTAAACACTAATATCATTGCATGATGAATGAAGCTGGTGAGGTATACTGTTATATGGTCATGTTTCTTGTTATGTATTTACCTGTTCAGTAAACTATTGAGTGAGCTATGTAGTAGCTTTAATAATAAGAATTGAAAATCAGAATCTATCTGATAATTGAATTGGAAAATGAAATCAAACACAGCATAATTAATTACATATATAAATTACATATAAATGTCCACAAACATATTAATTGCATTTGATATTCCTTCTCAACTTTATCTATTTCAACATGAATCAAATTATAATTTAGAATAGCAACTAATTGGCGTTGCTTTGGGATTGGTATCATTATTCTTGTTTGTTACCCAGGTCCTATACCCACACAAGAATACTGACCCTACTATATACATGTGTATAATGCTCATTCTCTTTTTTCCCTTTTTACAACTAACACGTCTATATCTTGTTTGTGGTCTTCACATGGCACTTATATATAAATTATATTACACGTGTGTATATGATAGCCAATTGATTTCGACATCAAGGCAATATCTATTTTTCTTTCTTTGAAATTGTTCAAAAGCTATGCCATTTAAAATGGTATCAGAATATGTGAAACTTATGCAACAGTCAAACCAATTGTTGGACACATTTTTGTCAGTTTCTCATACATATATATCCGAACCTCTCTTCATGACTAATTACTAGTTTTAGGTAATACTGTTAATGTAGTGTCGTGTCCGAGTTGGAGTTGGTACTGTATAACTAATTACTAATTTTAGGTAATACTATTAATGATTGTTATTTTAATTAACTGTTTTAAGGTAAAACAAACCTGATATTGATGATGTAAGGGGACAAGGTTATGATCATGGGCGCAATATGAAGGATGAAATCCAAGGAGTGCAAAAAAGATTGTTGAACGTAAATCTTATAGCATTTTATATATCATCCATAATTTGAACTTAGTTTTATGTGATATGGGATTTATGTTCGAGAATTATTTCTTTCTTGGATTTTTATAATGTATATATTATTATTTGCATCATCTATAAAACAATGAAAACTTCTTGAAGACAATGAAAGTAAATTTTATTCTAAATCATTATCTTAAAATCAATGAGAAAGTAGAATTGAAACTGTGAATATAATAAAATTTCAAGCACCAAAGTTGACATATTATTTAATTCAATTATCAAAATCTTGTTAACACATTAAATTAAAAAGTAAAGTTGCAACAACTTAGGAAATTGAAAATTTTGAATTTTTTTAGGAATGAATATTTGGTATGATATTTTGTTTGCTATTAATTCTCTGTAGTGAGATTCTACCATTTGATGATAGGTAAATGAATATTGGTATAGATAATTTAAGAGGCCTTATTTATTGTTTATTTAAAAAATTGTGGGGAAATTGATTTGCATCGACTTTGTTCTCTACCCAAAAAATGGCCATTGAAATGAACGTAAAGCTGAAATTTCGTGAAAAACGAAAAATCTTTAGAAAGTCATAATTTGATGAAAATGATTATGATGAGATGGCATAACACATTATTTTAAGAATATTTTTGTATTGAATATTTTCTTTAAATATCAGAACAATGAATTTCGTCTATTGAAACTTGATTTAAACAATTTTTACGATATGGAATCATTTTTTTAATTTTATTTGAAACTAAAAAATATAAATCTTTAAATGAGAAAATTAATTACAAAAATGTTATCTTAATCATGAAAAGTTTTCTAGTTTTAGTGAACATTCAGATATTAATGATCTTGATTTGTTTTTAGAATTGAAAGCATTAGGAGTATCCATCAGAAATATTAGACTTAGTAAAAAGATTGGATTCTTTGAACATGTGGAATCTAAATAGAGTCTCACTTGTAGACATTAGAACTAGTGAGAGTCTTAACAAATTAATTGATGCTTACTTAATTAATTTTGAGATATTTGTTTATAAATTAAATGAATAATAATCATATGATAACCAATGAAAAAATTGTCTATGAAAGAGTTGGAGAATTAATTATATTTATTTTTATTCTTTTCAAAACTACCACTGTTTTTATGCTTCTAACATTTCTGCAGATTCCTATAAGTGCTGTCTTAAGTGAAGTTTTTACTTGAATTTGTTGGGAAATGACTTGGTTTAACTAACTCTATCTATACTCTATTTTTATCAATTTTCTATGCAGCCGAATACTTGGTATGTGCACTAGACGATTAGTGCAGTGCTGCATTGCATTAGACAATTGGCTTTTGTTTGATTGTAAAACCACATGCTTATAAAGTATTATTAACTATAACAGTAACTGTGGAGAAAAGTTTCTTAAAATTAAAATTGCTTAAATCATATCTTAGATTAACAATGTTATAAGATAGATTGAATGGATTAATCATCCTATCTCTTTAAAGCGAAATGTTGGAATTGCTTGATTATAAAACTTTGATCTAAAAAAGCTAGAATATAAAGATTGATAATTCATATTATATTAAATTTCTTTAAAGGCTTTGCCTTAGCTCCAAAACTTTTATACACGGCCTGCCAAGAAGTCAAACAAAATAGTGCTAAGTTAAGTAGCAAATTTGTTTCCATATGTCCTCATCTCTTTGACACCTTTGAGTACCGTGTCCATTCAGCTACAAGGCAAATACGAAGAAAAGGTCTAAAGAATACACTTTAGATGCATAGACTCTCTGTCTGTTGAGGCACTAAAACGCCGTCTATTATGATATTTCTGTTTGAAGATATCAAATAATATAGCCTCTTGAATGGTTTAACCGTAACTTCAAATATAGAAATGTCATAAAAACCAAAAAGTAGAAAACGAAAGGCCTAGCCTTATAATAAAATAGCATTGCATGCATATCTGACGCATTATCTATGCAACATACCGAGTCTTCTGTTTATTCTTTTTTTGGGGGGATAGGAATGAGGTTCAACCTTCTCGCAGGATGTTCTTGACTGATTGATGCTTTTTCTGTCATTTTTTAAAGGTCCATCAGAGCAGTACAGGCTGCATTACATTGCATAAAAAAAGCCATAGAGAGTCAGCACCTAATGTCAAGACCAAAGGTGGTTGTGGTGTCAGATACACCTACTCTTGTTCAAAGTATCGTGCCCAACATTAGCGAATTCGCACAGGTAAGTTCTCAGTTCATGGTGTGAATCTTTTTGAGTACAACAATATGCCTCTCTTAATTTATTAGTGACATGGAAATCAGTGCTTTGAAATTAGAGCTGGGTATCTGCTGTAGTGAATAAATTTTCTTCATTAGCTAGTTTTTATTGCTTACTATCCGAACATGATGCAACTGGGGTGTCTTTTTGACCAGGTTCTTTATTTTGATTATGGAAAGTTCAAAGGAAATGTCTTCGAAGATTTGCCCAAGAAAGATTTTAGAGTGAAGGATTGGGGTCCAGCACCCAGATGGGTTGCTTTTGTGGATTTTTTTCTTGCATCTCGTGCCAAATATGCTGTTGTCTCTGGAGCTCATCGTCGTGTTGGAACTACATATGCTCAGTTAATCGCTGCACTGGCTGCAACACGCAATCTGGGTAAATGCACTGTCCTCATGTATCATTTTTTGTTTTTATTTGTTTCTTCGAATGCACCATTGAAGCATCTGCAAACTGTTATGTTCAGGAGAGAACTCGACTGGTTCAAGTTTTTCATTTTTGAGCAGTTTCCATAGTAATATTTTGAGTGAAGGTTTAAAGAATCAAGTTGGGTGGGGCCATGTGTGGAACAGATATGGTGGAGAGTTGAGTTGTCATAACCAGACGAATCAATGTGCTTTCACAGCAATTCTCCCTCCTGGTTGGTGGGACGGCCTAATGCAGTCTCCTATTCCAAAGGATATTAATCGTCTTGCTGCCTATGGCATTCGACTCTCTGCTCTGGGCGCAGTTGATTTCGATTCCCTTCAAAATCACTGTCTTTCAAGGAAAAATGTTGAGAGAACCATCACTTTCAATTTGTAGCCTTCGGAAGTCACATATCATTGTATTCTTTATGGTATTAAACATAATAATTTATTAGTATAGATTTTGTTGCGTCATTCCTTTTCTTTACCTTTTTAGTCCATCTTTTATCAATTTAAATGTAGTCCTACAAATTTAAGTTGTTCATCCGGTTAAATATAGAAAATGAGTAAAAGAAATAAATGAGATTCAGCTAGATTGTTAGTCTAGATGATGAAATCTTTAACATTTCATAAATAAGTTAGTAATCACTTCACAAAATAAATAAATATAATATTTACATAATTAAAAATAAATTAAATAAAACAAATATATAAATATAAAAGATAAATAAAATATTGTAACTATAAACAATAAAAATAATATTTTAAAAAATAAAATATAAGTAAATAAAATAATATATAATTTAAAATAAATAAAAATTAAATAATTCAACATGAGTTTTACAAAATTAATGTAAGAATAGTTTAACTTAACTCCATATCTTATAATTAAAAGTTAAATAAATAACACCATAAGAATTCGTTTAAATAATTAAAATTTACATATTCTTTTATCATATTTTCTTTCTTTCTTTTGTCATTTTTTTTTATTTGACGCTATCTTTGCTTTCACCATTAAACTTACTTTTTATTTCTGGTCCTATTCTTTGGCAGGATAATGACCTTAGATGCTTAAAGACTAACCTTATGTGTATGGTAGGGTGAAACCTATTGGCAATGGCTCTGCAGAGCAGTAGAGGTCACCACGTGTAAGCGTCAAGTGAATTTGATCTTATTATATTTATCCGGATAATTGAGTCATAGTGTCCTGCTTGCCATAACATGATTCAGTGTGCCTAATGTGTTGTATACTTGGAATTGTTTTAAGTACCTGATTGCTATAATATGTTCAAATGATTTTACACTAGCTTACCCTTTCATTTTCGTGTCTGTGCTTGTCTTTCTTTTCTTTTGCTATGATCACCTCTTGGTGGGAGCAGATGAGAGAAACGTTCAAGGTGGGTCTGGTGATAGTAGCGGTGCAGCTTAGAGTATCCTGTTTTTGGTGGCTCTTAGGAGCAGTTTCACGGCCATGGGGCCTTTTTGTAATAGTTGTCCTAGTGGCAACCCCCTTTATCAAACTGTTATATTGCCAACTTTTAGATTCTATTTTGTTCATGACATGGTAGTATGCCTAAGCTACCTTTTCCAGTACTCTTACAGATGACTGTATCGGTTAATTTTCTTATGCTTCCTCTTCATCTGATTGCTCCTTTAATATTATAATTTTGTGATACTTTATTGAGTAGATTTATTCTATTTAAATGAAATGTCACATACAACATGAGTTTTATAAAATTAATGTAAGAATAGTTTAACCTTAGTCCATATCTTATCTTAATTAGTAAAAGTTAAATAAGTAACACCTTAAGAATTCGTTTAAATGATTAAAATTTAACGATTCCTTTATCCATATTTTCTTTCTTTCTATTGTCATTTTTTTTCTTATTTAAAGTTATCTTTACTTTCACGATTAAACTTACTTTAAATTTTTGTCTCATATTTTTTTATTCTCTTTTACTAATCAGAATCTTATTTATATATATATATATATATATATATATATATATATATATATATATATATATATATATTTTTAAAAAAATTTTTTTGAATGCATGTTAAAAAATTCAATTTTAAATTTAATTTAAATCTATAAAATCAGTTTATAAAATAAAATTTATACACTATATACCAATTTATAAAATTAGATTTATATCCATAATTTCTATATATAAATACCAAAATAATGAAACAAATTAAAGTTATACAATAATTTATAAAATTAGATTTATATCCATAATTTCTATATATAAATACCAACATAATGAAACAAATTAAAGTTTAGAGAAAAAATAGTTTTTTAAAATGAAACTTCTATAAACATCTTTTCTACTTATAAACTTTGTTTAATAATGATATATTTAAATTCCATTTTAGATAGATCACCTCGACAATTCTCTAAATTCTTACATTTTTTAATTAATCTCACTAATCGATAACAAAAACAAAAAAAGTAAAAGTAAAATAAAAAGAAAATTTTATTTCTCGATTAGACGTTATCCGATTTTGAAAGAACGAAGTTACATATTTCTTAAATAAAATATTTTTTAAAATAACATTTTCTGTAAAAAGGGTTTTCATAATGAGACGACAATATAATATTGATAAACGAATAAATAAGATTTCATTTAGTTCAAAAGTAACTAGAATAGT
>Ga0214545_1007086_pt1 | contig 19019 bp, 12 predicted proteins | sample CNSS4metaG_FD_160064 | JGI IMG/M metagenome (GOLD analysis project Ga0214545, IMG submission 160064) | Root nodule microbial communities from cowpea collected in UCLA plant growth center, Los Angeles, California, USA - CNSS4 | ecosystem: Host-associated > Plants > Roots > Nodule | place: USA...
ACCCAACTGAAAAAGTCGGGGATTCCCCATACCCATACCCATACCCAGTCAATGCGGGGATTCCCCGTCAAAACGGGGACGGGTTCGGACAATACCCACGGGGACGGGTTTATTTGCCATCTCTAATGATCACGCAAGACATAATAAGGTGAATACGAATAATAGCACGCGAAGCAACTCCCCTTACCTCTTATCCTCGCTCCAAACCCGAATTGGTGAGTGTGCTTTGAAGCAAAACCTTCTCCTCTCTTGATTTGCACCCGTCACCCTGTTCTTCCTCTCCAACTCCTCTCTGCAATACGCCCACACCAGCTGCTCTCCACCCAACGCTCGCACTCTTGTCTCAATACCCCTCCTCTTGCTAATTCTCTTCCTTTTCTTTACTCACTACCTTTCTAATTACCCCTTTTTACCACTAAACGAAAATTTAAATAAAATAAAGCTTAATGGTTAATTAAGTCCCCTCACATGATGCGTCCAGCCCTCTGAATTACGTATTCATTGGCTGCTAGGGTTCTTAAACCCCTTCATATTCATGTTAACGAAATTTGGCAAAAAAGAAAAATAGGTTAGTTCTCAACAAGGTTTGAACCCACACTCATGCACATACCCCAACCAAGGCCAAAACATTCAACAAACACATGTTTCATGATGACTCCTACAATTCTAAGGATTTATCATCATCCCCACGCATTCAATATATAAACACACAAAAACGCATAATTTAAATAACACCCAAGTGGCACACATAAGACTCGAACCCAAGTCCTCACACACAATTAAAGTACTCTCAACCACTTGAGCTAGTACTTTTCCACATCATAGTTCTTCACATTTATTACTTTAAATGTTCTCATTACTCATCCTATTTAAATAATTAATTAAATAACTATTTAATTTTCCCGGGTCTTACAGACTTCATAGGATGCAGAGGTTCTAGAGGCTCGCTCAAGCAAGTGGGTCTAGCTTAAGCGAGATAGTTTGGAATGGTGGAATAAAGGCTTTTAGCCTAAGTGAACTAGAGTGTTGTTGGGCATTAAAAGCCAGTAATACTATTGTACTAAAGGGATGATATGGAAATTGTGAGGCGTGGTCTACAAGGCTTCTAGGATACCTCATGGGTTGGCTTGCTGGTGTTCCTTGGGTTGTGGCCCGGAACGTATCTTTTGAGTTGTGGCTCAGGATAGGGGTTAAGCACGTGGCATTCTATGGGTTGTGTCCCGAAATGACTTCTCTTGAGTTGTGGCTCGGGATAGCGGATGAACACGAGGAACCTTTGAATTGTGGCTCGGGTTGGCAAGTGTTGCCAGTGTGAGTGTGTTGGTTGTGGCCAGTACGGATGGGTCCAGATGGATTTCCCTCCTTAGTGATTTGCTGACGAGTTTGGTAGTCCGGGGACGTTACGGACTATGTTCGTATTTGGGAACTCCACCTAGTGTTACGGTGTGTGATCCGTAGCATGGTTCCCGCACGTGCTCTATCGGTTATGGCCGATAGTGTGGCAGCAAGGCGCCTTGAGGTACTCACTAAAAGATGTAGAACACTGCTAGCATGGTTGTGGCCATGTGAAAGAGCTGGAACGAGTCTCCTTGATGTGCACTGATATTACATGGTTGTGGCCATGTGGAAGAAAGGGAACAAGTCTTCCTTGATATGCAGTGATATTACAGGGTTGTGGCCATGTAATAGAGAAGGAGAAGGTTCTTTGATGGTGAAATGATAGTATACGTGGTTGTGGTCATGCGGAATTAAAAGAGAGGATTTTTCTTTTGATGAATTTCCTATATATATATATATATATTATTGTTTTATATATTCATGTGTCATCTTTATAGCTCACTTTATCTACTTGTGTCTGGCGATGATCGTGTACGCGATATACGTGAGCAGATGATGTTGCAGGTGGAGCTGGTGAGACTTAGCCGCGGAGTGGGGGAAAGCCTAGGAGTTTTATATTATTTTTGATTTGAAATATTTTGTAAACTCTGATGAGAGGCTTTATTATGATGTTAGTTTTATACACTATGGATTATTGCTTTTATTGTACGTTAATAAAAGATTTAATTTCCCGCGTTTTTGGGAAATGAGGTATTATTAAATGCAGTGCAATTATTTATTTTCTTTATTTTATTAAAATTCGTAATATCCTGACAGGATATTACAGTAAGAATTAGGGATGGCAACGAGGCAGGGCAGGTACGGGTTTCGCTATCCGATACCCATCTTCGTAAAAAATTCATCATCATCCCCATACCTAAACTCAACGGGTATCAAACTTTTATCCCATCATCATCCCCACTGGGTAACAGGTGTAATTTTGTACCCATACCCATACTCATTTTCTTACTACTTCAATATTAATTTTAATTAATTTTATAAAGTAATAAAAAATTATGGTAAAGGAAAAATAATATTATCAAACATTCAATATTAGAAGGATAGTGATTTCTTCGATATCAAATACTTTAAAAAAAATTATAATTGTTTACATTTTAGATTATAATACCAAATAAAATTTCATGAGAACCAAAACAATTATTAATCGCACTTTCACGAGTAGGTACGACTCATAAATATTTAAGAGGTCTAAAGCAAAATTGTAAGATATATTTTTTATCATGATTTTATTTGAAAATTATTTTTTGAGGCTCTTTTTGAGATCTAAAATAATTATTACTAAAATAAAATTTTGAAACATAAACAACTTCAACACTTTAAGATTAATAACTTATCTGACAGAGCAATACGTTGAGAAGTCACGACAATACAATAACATTATACAAGGCTCTTGTGTGTAATACAATTTTTAACATATATCTTATGTACTCTCTCTTTTCTCTTTCACATGCCTTTTTTCTTTTATGTAATTGCAATATCTCTATTTTTTGCATTGTCTTTATTTGCTAACTTTAACATTCTCCAACTTAATTATCATGCAACCACCTATTAGTTGCTTGAACACACAAAATTGTAAAATACATTTTCTTTCATCCATTTATTCCATCGTACCAAAAATAAAATCGTCCAATATATATTATAATTATATCAATATAAAAGTGGATTTATTAATATTTTACATTCATAATGTCAAAGTAACCATAATTAAATATTAATGTTGGATTGCCAAACAAGTAAGAATCCATATTAATAATTAATAAATAGTAAGATGCGAAAGTGGTTGATTTGATTATTTGATGTGTATAAAAGGGAAGTGTATTGAATTGTGAAGTGTATTAAAAGTTAAAGTTGGAATTGAAGAAATGGGGAGTGAGTGTAAGAAATGCATGATTTTTACTTTTGTGATTGCTATTTCTTTCTCATTGGTCATGGAAGGAGCACTCGCAGCACGCCATCTCATGGACGCACCATTTGACTTCAACAACTTCGTCTCAATAATCACTACACCACTACCAGGTTTAGCCACCAGTGCCCCCTAACTTAAGGGATGCTTATGCCCTAATCTCCCATTCATCTCTCCTTCCCATCATCTCCTTCTTTTATGTTCAATAAATGATTAGGGCAATATAATAAATAATATATATTTCACCTATATCTTAATTATATGCTCTCTCTTCTCTAATTCAAGTATTACCTCTATTTGCTGCATTGCATTGTCTTCATATGCTAACTTTAACATTCTCCAACTTTATTATTATGCAACCACTTATCAGTACCCTCAACACACAAAATTCTAAAATGTATTAAAATCGTCTAATATATATTAAAATTGTATGCAATATAAAAATGGACTACTAATATTTTACATTTATAACATTAAACTAACAATAATTAAGAAAAACAATGGATATCTACTTAGAGAATCTTAACGTAGATAAATTTGTATTTTTGTAAAATGTATCCGTTCATAAATTAAGTTGTAATTGGCACTAACAAAATATTGTTTTTCTAAAGGTTAAAATTGCATATTTTTTAATTATTAAAAACTGTCAAAAATAAATTCTTTTATAACTAAATAACCACCAAAAGTACAATTCTTAAAAAACGTTTGTGACAACAAATATTTAAATGTTTGTATTATTGGTAAAAAAATATTAAATATATCATGTTTTATTATCACTTAACATCTATTAAAAGTATTAAACCGTTACAAATTATTTAAAATATTTTTTTTAAGTCTTTAAAATTTTAATTGCTATTTATTTTCAGTAATTTTATAACTATTAATTGAATTATTTATTTTATTTTAAAAAATGATTATAATAAAATTATTGATTTTATCATACTTTATATGTGATAGTCAAATTTGACAAAGCATTTCAATTGATTATTATAAGTTTCGAACCCAAAAAGTTGGTCCCCATTTTAAAAAATTGATACAATTTATGAAAAATATTTAATCCAACAAACTAATCAAAGATTAATATCTTTTATTTATGAAAAAGTTAAAACTTAATTAAGTGACATATTTAATATTATATCAATAACCATAACTTATCTCTACAAGTTTGTTACGAAAAGAAAAATAAAACCTTCTCTCTGGATAATTCAACTTATTCATTTATCACTCATTATTATGATTTACCTTTTCTGGCAACGTAACTTGCCGTGTTAACCGGGAAGTCAACACACTGATAACAAATAACATTTTTAATTGCGATATTATTGCATAGTATTTATTGTTAATTAATAATCAGTACACTAAAGACTAAACTTGTACGCAAGTAATTCAAATTGAGATTTTTGATAAGAATTGTGAAGGGTTCATAACTCGATTATAAATAATGTACCGTACCATGAATCATAGATTTTATTTCATAGATTATATATATATATATATATATATATATATATATATATATATATATATATATATATTCAATTCCTTTATCAATATTTAATTAATAACTTTCACAGTATTTCAAACTTAATTAATCTAACATAAATCATTCAAATTTAAATAAAAAGTAGAGGAATGTGCATATTTTAGTCTCTAAATGTTTTGAGATAAATAAGAAGAAACAAAAGAAGATATGATAGAGTTTTTGGTCTTTGGGTGTGATGATCAATTTTTTTTTACTATTATTTTCTATATTATATTTATAAAATTTTAACACATAATTTTAGAATAACATATAAAATATTTAAAATATTCACATATACATATATTTATATATTTTATATACTATATGCATCTTATGTTTACATCATTTGGTACATTATATTTTCTACACTAGAAGAAGAAGTATTATTTATTTAACAAAAGAAGATATGGTAGAGTTTTTGGTTTTGGAGTGTGATGTCGTGTTTGTTTCCACTATTTTCTATATTATACTTATAAAATTTTAACATATAATTTTACAATAACATATAAAATACTTAAAATATTCACATATACATATATTTATATATTTTACACTACTATATGCATCTTATGTTTACATCATTTGGTACATTATATATTCTACATTAGAAGATGAAGAAGTATTATTTATTTACAATTTTTTCCTCGTATATTGGTCTTTAAACATTGTAGGAAAAATGTTATGAATAAGATTCACTTGGACTATTGGGGTAAATAAAAAGTGACTTCAATATGTTCTTCAAGGATAACCAGTGCATTTGGAGCATTTAGAAAGGTGATAGTGCAATTTCTTGTTCCCTGAAATGTCACATAATTATTTACTACATTTATTTGCCAAGCATTTCCCGGAAAGATCGCCACAATGTCGGTGAAGAAATGGTCAGGCATGTTAGGGATAGCCATCTACAATTAGATTATAAGATTTTGTTTTTCATACACAATAATAAAATAGGGAAGTGGGACAATAATCACATGAAAATATAGCATATCTTAAAAAAATAAAATAAAATGAAAATTCTCTCAAATCCATAAAACTTGGATCTTTATTTACTTTATATATATTTTGATTAATTTTGTAGTAACTAGTCAGGATAATTGAGTCTCATCATGACCAACAAAGTAACTCAAGAACATCTCATCTTGAGTACTAACTACTCATTTAAATCCCCAAGGTCATACCTCCAACTACAAGAATCAATATTTTATTTATTATAAGTTTTATTTTGATATTAAATCATATATTTGTATAAATAAATAAATAGGACCAATGCATAACTAAAAATAAAGATGACCTCTTGAAAAAAAACATTTTTTTTACTCTTTATCATAATTTTTCTAATATGAATTTGTCACCTCTCACCTAATAGATTAACAACTTCTAAATGATTATCTTCCATTACCTTAAATAGATTCCTAATACTACTCTTCCCCCACACAAGCTCTTCCCATACATAACTTCAAAACCTAAAATAACTCCATCAACACAAAGAAATTAGATCATGATTTTATTATCTGTAACAAATAGAGATCTGCCTATAATGTAGAAAAACCACATACAAGAGGAAAATATAGTGATTCAAACAAAAAAAGATAAAAAAATCAACTTATTCAAAAGAAGAAATTGTTCGGTCCTAAATGTTTCATAACTCCTTAATTTCTTTTTGGTGCACTTTGATTTTGAAAAAGATGAGAGATTGAGGGTGAAAATTAAGATAGAAAGAAGATGTGAGAAAGAGAGGTATAGAGAAGAGAGAAACCAAATAAAAGAGAACAAAAAATAATAAAAGAGAAAAAAAAACATAGTTTTCAAATTAAAAAAAAAACAAAATTAATATAAATAAGAAAATAATATATAAATATAATTTTAACATATATATATATATATATATATATAAATTTTTTAAACAAAAACATTGGGGTAGTCGTGACTCCCTTCAGTCCCTTCAAAGGACCACCACTGACTACAAGTCTATGGTTATAACAATTTAATTTTATAATTTTTTAAAGGTTTGTCTTTGAATTTTGACTCGAAATTCGAATTCGTCTATGTCTGAAACTTTAATAAATTTTGGTTCCCAAACTTTAAAATGAGTGGATATATGTAGTCCTTTTAACCTAATTACATTTAATTTTTTTGCCATGTCAAATATATTTCATGTTAGTATTTGAGTTGTTTACACCATTTGATACGTTCTTACTTCAATGTTAGCTAGAAAATGCATTTGAATGTAAAAAAAAATAATGTAACTAGGTTAAAAGTAGTACACTCATTCATTTTTAATGTTTGGGGACCAAAATGTATCAAAATTTCGGATAAAGACATCTAATTGTTCTTTCTAAAAAAATTCTTTGTACTTTGAGAGTTTAAACTATTAAGTCATTATTTTTGCTAATTATTCTAGCTAAACAAGTGTAACTATTTACTCATTTCAATTATGTGTAATTATTTACTCATTTTTATGATTATTGTACGTTTTTTAATTGTTATTTCACACTATTTTCAAAGTTATGGAATTATAATTTCTTCTTTGGAATTTAATATTAAAGAAAAAAATGTGTGTCCTTTTGATATTAAATCATTAATAATATCATGTTTTCTTTACTATTATTTCCATTTTTTATAAGAAAAGTATTTAATTAATTGATATTTAGGGATAATGCAAGTGTGAATATGGACTTCGGTACATATATACCTACTAGTCGATGGGGATAAGGATGTGAAACAAATTTCATAGTAAGTAAAGATGAGTATAAACATTTATTTTGAGGATAGGGATAAGTATAGTAAAACTCACTTGATCCGGCTTACTATCCTTACAAGTTGGTTTAAGAATTAGATGAGTGAAATACATTGTTGGTTGGGTAAAGTGGGGAATATTTGTAAGTTAGGGTATACGTGGGGATCTACTATGTGATATTATTGTGAAATTAGAGTATTGCTATGAAATTTAAAAAAATGATTCATAATCAATTTTAGTGTATAAAAGGTATTAAAGATAGTTAAAATGAAGTGTAAAATAGTGATCGTTGTCGTTTTCAATCAAATTAAAAGAGTAGATCGTCCAATATGTGGTTCTTGATCAACTATTACATAAAAAGTCAATAAAATGTAGATATAGATAAGGTTTGTCAAGCCAAAGTTATCTTCTAGCGAATTCAATTGCAATTTGAGTAAACTAGTGTTAGCAAAAACATATATTAGAAAGAAGAGTAAAGTAGAAATAAAACAATTGTTGTTGTAAAAGATGTTCAAAGAATGAAAATGAAATAATTAAAGAAGGATCACTACAACAATGCGCTTGATTAGAGTCAAAAATACTGCGTGCGTTTATCGTCGGACGTTATTTGAGTCGATTAAAACGATGTTAGACCGACGAAAAAAATTATATAAATGCTATCGTCGGTCTAGCCGACGCAAAGGTAAACATTTTTCATAAAAAAAATAATAAATGTTGTTAAAGTCTATAAGAGAGAGAAGATACTATCGTTATATCAAATTTTATAGCAAAAATGCAATACGCAACTTAAATATAAAAATGAAAAAAACAATAAAATATTATGAAGACTAAATAAAAACTAAAAAAATCAATATTATATCTTACGCTAAAGAAAAAAAATCAATATCATGACAAATTTTTTAAAAGAGATTGCTTTAACTTTCCTCTTCTCTTAGCGACCCTTTTCACTTTACCCTTTTTCGTTCAAACCCTCTCCCTCCCATTTTCTCAACCCTCTTCTTCAATCAAGCCTAGATCCAGTCATAACTCAACTTTTTTTTGTCAATTTGTCAAGCCATAAACAAGTTCCAAGGAATGCCCTGCTGATTGTAACGTCCTAGCCGGAAATTACATATTAAAATAAAAAAAAATTAATTAAACAACCTCATTTATTATCAACAATTCCCAAAACGCAGTAAAAAAAATCTTAAAACCTTAAGTTAAATGCGCCAAAATAGATAGAATAATTTGCGACAATATCGTATTACAAATATAATTGACTATAAAACTATAACAATAAACCCATAGTCTGACAAAATAAAATCCATGAAAACCCCAAGAAGTCCCCACTCCGTCTCTATGCATCAGCCTGCTCACCTACATCAACATCTGCTCCCATGTAACGAGTTACATGATCATCGCCACACACACACAGATAGGGTGAGCTCATTTAAATAAAACAAAACAATTATAATATTAAATACAACATCTCAACATAAAAACCCGGTTAGTATTCTTCTCCCTATTCCTTACTTCTCCATTTCCAACACTTGCATTAGACGTCTATCATTTCTATACCCTTTAGGTGAGATCAATGATCGATCTTCGCTGCACGAGTGTCTATTCACCCCTCCGACTATAGGCCACCACCTGATAGTCCACACGTGGGAATAACCTTGTCACAGCATCTCACCGTGACACCAAGTGGAGCTCCCCGAAACAAACATAAAGTTTGTAGCTGTTCCAGACTACCAAAACTCTATCAGAATACTCTAAAGAGGGCAATCACCCGAACCTCGCCGTACGAGCCACAACTCGCACACTCCACTGGACTTCCTAAACCACCAGTCTACAACCTAGAGTTGTCACGTGCTACTCCAATACGGGTTACACTCGTAACTGGAACCCCAGCCAAAGCCTCGCATCATGAACACCACCTAAAGCTGTGTAGAAACCTTTCCTCGCGCACCATCACTGAACCAAAACCGCTTGGCGCGCATCTCACATCGCCAAGCAAACACTGGGTCCAGACCGCCTGGCGGGCATCACACACCGCCAGGCGCCACGCGCCTGCAGAACCATCACTGCACCGTCACCACCTGGCGGACTCCGCCCTGCCGCCAGGCGCCACTCGTCACCACCGCCTGGCACACCCGTCTCACGCCGCCAGGCGCCCTGCTCGCTCTGTGACCATTGTCACTGGTTTGTTTCCCATCCGCCTGGCGGCTCGCTCACGCCGCCAGGCGCTATACCAGTAGCACACTACTACTAGTTTTTGACACTTAAACAGATTTCAAAGGATCCCAAAACATACCACTCACCAAAGTATAGCGCAAATACACCACACCAAGCACAATTCTACTCCATATTATCATTCACACCACTTAATCATGCAATTAATAACTACCAATATTGCACACACTTCTTAAAATAGTACAAAAAGTGTAGCATACCAACTACACCACCTAATAAATATCAATCTTTGTAAACAAAAAAAATCATCATTCAATTATAATGTAATACTTTTACAAAAGTGTGCTTTGTATAATCATCACCCCACTAGCCTGAAGCATATGTATATACATTAATATCATGCTATCTATTCTAATATATATACATACATAATTATTAAAAGCGTATAAAATAAAACACTGCACCAAAAACTAATCAAACTTTAATTATTATTATTATTATTATTATTATTATTATTATTATTATTATTATTTTTATGTCTTATGAATTAAATTAATGCCCCAACCGAGAGTAATTTTTATACAAGATAAAAATATTAATGAATCAATATATTATTCGATTAAATAAAATGTCCTAATTAGTTACACCCAACACAATTCACGGTAATAGCAAAACGTATTAAAGCTTAAATTGCACATATATATACTTCGTCACTAATGCACACCAATTTTTTAATTCACACGAATTAATGAATTTTCATCGCACCTAATATCACAACACCGTACTGTATCCATTATTTCCTTATGCTCCCAAAATAATTTACATAATAATAATATAAAATCAAAATCTTTTACCATATCATATATAATATACTAATCATTTATATCTATAACCCAAAAGAATACTCCCGCACTCCAAACCACCAAAACGCATGCTCCAGACCTTAAAGTTTCCAAACTATTAAACTCCATAAAAGTTCTACATCAAGTTATACTAAAATAAAAACATAACAAGATATCAAACTCAAACACCAATTACTTTAACCTTTATATTATATCCTGTGCCAATCACAAAACCACGATTACGTTAATAAAATATATCATTTCCAACTTGAAAAGATCAAAACTGTTCTAGCTTTATCTACTTAAAACATCGACGCATAAAAAAAAATACTATGCACTACTATATATATAAAACACCACCGCACATCAAATTTCCATCACCTAAACCACAACTGTATTATAAATAGGGAACCTGTGCACATCAAAATTTGCTATCCCGCTTGTTCATGGTTCAATGAACCACCAAGCACAAGGAACATGAAATTACACCATGAGACCCACCAAAGAGACAACACACAAACAAGTATAAACACAAAAATACACCTCCCTTTAAAGGTTCTCACACCAAAAAGAAAACCAACGGACCGAAAACAAAAGACATTCAAGCATTTTGGATGTGTTCATACATCGAAACAAACAACAAGAATCATGCATCAAACCACAAAAGAGAAAAGAAACAAGTTCAGCTTCCCCTAACCTGTAATTCCTGCTAAAAATTAGTCTACGAACACTCTTTTTTGCGCCAACTTTAATCTTCGCCCTTGAGATCTTCTCCCAGCCTTCTAACGCCTTCCTAACTCAACTCTTTTAGGGTTCTAAACTCTCTAATAATAGCCACACCAAGTTAACCTAGTCCCCCTTCTCTTTTAAACCCTAAAATAATTTTAATAAAATAAAAACGAAAACAATTAAAATCCTCTACTTAATTTTTGTCCTTAAAGTCTAATTAAGACTCATAACTCTCTTGTCTATGTCCAGATTCGTAGAATCTCACCTCCAACTCTTCACCTACTCAAATTCTTTCCTAAGAAGGCAAAAATTAAATATTATGATTTTGCTCTAGACGAGTTTCGAACACACAACCACTCGATTATCAAGTTAATGCACAACCAACTTAACCAATTCTTGTTTTGTGATAATTTTTATAAATATATAAATGTATACTCTCTTATCACGCCTAACATCTCAACCATTTGAGCTAGTACTTTTCCACATCATAAAGGTTAACATTAATTGCCATAAAAACTTCCATTACTCGAATTTATTAAATAATTATTTATTTAATTATTTGAATTCCTCGGGTCTTACACTGATTGAGCCTTAGATAACAACTTCTTCTTCTTGATTGGCTTTGTGTGTTGCTGCTTTGGATTGGAGGAGTCATTGATAACAATGGTGGTGGTGGTGGGCGTCGATAATGGAGTAGCTCAGCTATTTGAGATGGCGATATTGACGACAAAAGCAGGAGAGGGAGAGGGCTCATTTTCTTCTTTGACGTCTTTGTCTTCCTGGATATTTGTATCCTAATGCTCTGTGTGGTGGAGTTACTGCGACGTCAACGTCAATGCCGTTGTGTATGCCCTGCATACCTCTTGTCATATATGCACCGTTGGGGATGATTCTCAAGCACTAATTTGGGATTTTGAGATTCTTAGGGTTTGATTATTCCTTTTCTCTTGTTATATGTTCTCTTGTGATTTGGGATTTTTAAATTTAGGGTTTGATTCTATCTCTGTGTCTTTTTTGTTGAAATTGATTTTATCTTTGAAACTACCAAGTCTGCCCCAGTTTTGACTTACCATGGTGAACTATAAGATTAAAGAATGGTGCACGAATATGGATTTTTCTAACTCAAGGGTAACATGATGTACAAGGACGAAAGGGTTGCCCTTGTGGGACAAACTACAATGGATATAACAACATGAGTGCAATGGTGGAACAAACACAAAAAAATGCCACAGTTTTGACTCATTGAGGGTGAGTTTTCATGTTAAGGATTCCTTATTTTTAGAGGTGGCATAATGAGAAGGCATAAAAAATTGCCCCAACATGAGATTTTGTTTTAGTAATGACACAAAAAAATTGACAGGGAAGATTCTTTTATTTTAGGAGATGAAGAAGGCTAATGGATTTCAGGAGACATGCATGTGATTATTTGGAAGAAAACATTACGCTTTTTCTCCTTAATTAAAACATTAAGCTAAGAAGAAACATGACATTTCAAGACATTATTCTCTTTTTAACTTATCTATACTTTTTATTATTTTTTTATAATGAATTTGATGATTTAAGATATAGAATTAACCCAACATACAATTTTTATTATTCTTTATTTTATTTTATTTTTTGTACCTTTGCGACACCCTTCAGAACTCGACTCGACTAAGATCTTGTAGAACTCATTTATATGAAAAACAAAGCTCCGAGAAGTCAAAATATATGACGTGAAATGTGTTCTATGAGACACGAGATTGATGGTATATATTGGCAAATATACATTGGTATGATAGAAAGAAAGGCAACATATGCCCACTTGGCTATAAAGCAAATTCTAGCAAATCCTGAGAATCAGGGACTTCTTTCAAGCGTTGTATTTCTTGACCACATCAGAATTGACTGGAAAAGGTAATTCTTCTCCATCCATTTTGGTAAGAATCAAAGCTCCCCCAAAAAATGACTTCTTTACCACAAAAGGCCCTTCACAATTTGGAGTCCACTTTCCTCTATGATTGTTTTGAATAGGCGAGACTAAATCTCCCTTGTGAAAACCTTGAGGACAACCTTCGCTTTCTATGACTCTCGATCTCTCTTCTAAGATCTCTAGCTTACTTATCGTACTGGCATATTTAGTTGCTATCCCTTGTACAAGAATATGAGATGTAGGTTTCACTTGTGGTTATATGCAAAGCCTTTTCCTTTCTAGTAACTTGAGTTGCTTCAAGCTTATTTCCTTCTCCCTCACTAATTAAAGACATCTTGTCGGATGTGTGAACATAAGTCTGAGTATGATCCTGAGCATTGACTTGGAGAATGGCCTTATTAGCATGATGAGAGGTAAGTATAACTTGATTTTTACTACAATAACATAGAGGAAGACCATGTAAGGGAAAGGGATGCGCTTGGATTCCTTGTTGTTGTTTGTGTACGTTGTGTTTTGCCATACATACCAAAGGTTTATCATGAGTTCTAGGATAGAATCTTGGAGGATAATAAAATGTTTGCTCTTTGCTTTGAGAGGGGAAAGTATCATTCGTGGTCCTCAGATTTTTTAAGATCTCCAAAATTTGATTCACTTGGTCCTTTAATTGGTTTATATCAGCCTTCATTGCTGCTTGATCCTTTTTTCAATCTTCCATGATCTTTTGGTTAGCACGAGTCCTGCAAGGGTGTCGTAGTGGATTTGCCATTATTTCGGTTTTTATTTTTATATTAGAATATGAAGGGGAAAAGAGATGATTTTTCCGTTATTTTTCAGTTTTTATTTTTTTCTTAGGATATGAAGAGGAAAAAAATGAATGCAAAGCGACATGAAAATACAAGATGTTATGAACTTGAAAAACTACCTATATGCATGTGTACAGTGGATAAATATTAGGCATTATGTAAGAAAACATGAGAATGCAAGATGCTATTATGAATTTAGAAATTATGCCAATGCAAAGGGCCACCCATATGAATGCATGGTAGAAATTATGGAATGTGAAATGTGAAAGCAAGGTGTTATAAATATGAAAAGGTATGTACGAAGTATAATTCATGAATGAAGACAGAATGTGTAATGCATGTTTGTGCCTCAAGAGGCACTTATTCACCTAATGTTGATGTAAATGTGACACATTTTAAAAGTGGTTTGCATGACATGCAATTAAATGATGTAATGAGATGCTCACCTTAAGAGGTACTTATTTACATGATATGTTACTAAAATTGTGATACACTAAAAAACATGCATGGAATTTAATTATTTGATGTAATGGGTGCTTGTCTACACCTCAACAGGTGTATTTATTCATATGATGTGATGGTAAAATGGTCATACACTCAATAAAAAACAAGAATGATATTACTAGTGCATGGAAGGGAAATGACAGTGGTTATTTCAACCTTTTAGCTTTGGATGCGCACCCGAGGCATATATTGCCGAGGTAAAAAGGTAGTATTTTATGCCTCGGTTACAAACCCGAGGCATATTTAATAGTTACTGCCTCAGTTTCTACCTAACCGAGGCCTAATAGGTATAAAAAATTCAAAAAAAAATGAATACTTTCGCCATCGCGATATCAATCCCTTCGATCCACTCGACCAATCAAGTCACCGACGACGGAGCAAAGGAGCCACCGCGTTCATCGTCTATGGTGGAGGCGCGTCTGTCTTGTTTGTGGTTGCACAATGGAGAAGTTTCGCATGCCTTGAGCGTGTCTCCTCCGTAAGGTTCGCGACGGCAGCCTAGGCGCAACGCCATAACTTCTTCCTCGTCGCGATGACTTTGGTGGCTTGCTTCGTCCAGACCTTGCGGTGGTGTCTCTCTGTTGCTATGGTGTTTGGATTTGGCCTTCGTAAGTGCAGCTCGCAATTGTGGTTTGCTCGCGAGAGTGCGTTGATGGTTTCTTGATGGCCTCCATTGGGATTGGTGGTTTCGCTGTTGCATTATTGCTTGCAGATCTGCAAGCTGGGTGGCTTGCGGAAGACTTGCGGTGTCGCGGTGGTTTCGAGGTATCGCGTGGTGTCTGGTGGTGTGGGTTTCAATAACATACAAAAAAAAATGCAAAAAAAGTGATAGAGCTAAATCAAAAACAAACAAAAAAATGTAAAAATGAACCGTACAAAGGGGCGAGATTCACGCCGAAAATGGAGGAGCAACAAGAACGACCAATTTGATGGCCAACCGATGCGATGGAGGGCCAAATTCAGTGGTGGTGCAGCCTGGGAATCTCTGAACCAGTGGCTGCGTTCTTTTGCGAATGGAGAAGACGCAGGAACAGTGCTACGATTTGGGGTTTTTATACCTAATCAGCTATATTGCCTCGGTTGATTCAAAACCGAGGCATAAACGTGAATATGCCACGGTTCAAAGCATAGCTGAGGCATATTCTCATGCAAAATAACAAAAATAAAAAACACGTGGATAAATTCTACCAATTATAGGCCTCGGGTGAAAAGGCTCGCTGCAGTAACACTTATATGCCTCGGTTCATTGGGACCCGAGGCATAAAACTGCCTCATTATTTTTGAATTTTAAAAAAGCGGGAATGTTTGAATTTTTGACACCATTACTGCCTCGGTTGGAAATATAACCGAAGCATAAACGCTCATAGGCCTCGGTTGTTTGGTAAACCGAGGCATAAAAGTTGTTTTAAATCACAAAAATGCCACCGCGTCTTTATCTACCTCGTTTGTGAGAGAACCGAGGCATATAGGGCGCTGTCTAAACACAAATCTGCACTAGTGTATGCAACATAAATGACATGCCTAAGTCAAATGTAAAATGCAATTGATGCTTGCACCTCAAAAGGTGTTTATTCATACAATATGTTGATACAAGCATGACAAATTTGAAAATTAATTATACGGTATCATGAATATGCAAGTATAAAACATTCTCCCATTGTGTCCTACAATAGTGTAGATAAAACTTATGTTCTGATCTATGGGCTTCTTAATTCCATGGGTAGCACTAAATAATCTCACAAGCCTCTAGAGCTGAAGTCAACCTCAAGACATAATCCACAACGATAGGTGACCTAACAAATGTGGCATGTTAAGAGGAAGCAAACTCTAGATGAAGTCTTCACAATAGACAAGTAGATTCGAGATCTAACATGACAATCGTTGGACCTCCACTCCTTATGACTCACTCAGACCCAGATATAGGGCCCCAATATCACAATAACAGAACTATCCTAAAAAGTGTAGTATGTGAAGGGAGCAACCTAAAACTACCAAATCCCCCACCTACAAAACAACCAGAAAACTTCCCAAGCATATATAGACAAATATAGAAATTTTTATCTACGCTAGGGTTCAAAAATTTCACAATATAATAAATCACGACATTAAAGCAGATATAAATCAAATCAAGCCAAATGAAGATAAATGTACATAAAGGAGAATAAAATAAAAAGGGGGAAATAAATATGTATAACCATATATTTTGCATGCTTAATTAATTAGGATTGACTCTATAGAACAGTCGATATTTTAAAATACAGAGGAGCCGCCACCATAGTTTATTAAGGAAAACTATAGAAAAACCTTAAAAAGAATAGTCTTTCAACCAAGTTTGGATTCAGAAGTCAGTTACGTGTGGGGAAGATATTAGCACCCCACAACGTACTTCCAAAGACGGTTCCCTTTATTAAGTGTGCAAAATTAATGTCATTTTTAAAATATTAGTTTGCCCCCAAAAAATCAAACAAACAAACAAATACAAATTGGTAAAGAAAATATTGTTGAAAATTTTAGTTGGGCCCGACAAGGATTGACCTTGCTCCTACGTATCTCCATTCGCAATGGAGAATCAGGGTTACGTAGTTCTTAAGAACTATTTGGAAATAGATCTTAAAAACATTTCAATTTTTTGGGAGGTGAACCCGACAAGGACTTGGCCTTGCTCCTACGTATTTCCATTCAAAATAGAAAATCAGGGATCACGTAGTTCTAAATAAAAAAAAATGATTTTGAAAAGATTTTAATTTTTTTGAAGGTCAACCCAACAAAGACTTGGCCTTGCTCCTACGTATTTCCATTCAAAACAGAAAATCAGGGATCACGTAGTTCTAGATGAAAAAAAAATATTGTGAAAGATGTAATTTTTGGAAGGTGAACCCGACAAGGATTAACCTTACTCCTATGTATCTCCAATCGGAATGGAGAATCAGGGATCACGTATCTCTAGATGAAAAGAACTATTTAAAAAAGATGGAAGGGTTTGTAAGCATGCAGGGTTTGTAAATTTGCAAATTTTTAGAGAAAATTTTGTATGTTGTATAAAGTAGTTATCAAACAAGTCCGAGACCCAAAAAGATAATTAAAAAGTATAAAAACTAATGATTATCAAGCGAGTACGAGACTCGACATGATAATTAATGTTATGACAAATAATGATTATCAAGCGAGTTTGAAACTCCACATGATAATTAATGTTATGAAAATAATGGTTATTAAGCAACTTTGGGACTCGACATGATAATTAAAGTTATAAAATTAATTATTATCAAGCGAGTCTAGGACTCGACCTGATAATTAAAGTTATGAAAAATAATTATTATCAAGCGAGTCCGAGACTCAATATGATAATTAAAGTTATGAAAAATAATGATTATCAAGCGAGTCTGGGACTTGACATGATAATTAAAGTTATGAAAAATGATTATCAAGCAAGTCTGAGACTCAACATGATAATTAAAATTTTGAAAAATAATGATTATCAAGAGAGTCTGAGACTCGACATGATAATTAAAGTTATGAAAAATGATTATCAAGCAACTCTGGGACTCGACATGATAATTAAAATTATGAAAAATAATTATTATCAAGCGAGTCCGAGACTCGACATGATAACTAAAGTTATGAAAAATAATGATTATCAAGTGAGTCTGAGACTCGACATGATAATTAAAGTTATAAAAAATGATTATCAAGCAAGTCCGAGACTCGACATGATAATTAAAATTATGAAAAAAAATTATTATCATGTCGAGCTAGTCTGATACTCGACATGATAATTAAAGTTATGAAAATTATAATTTATCAAACGAGTTTGAGACTCGACATGATAATCAAATTTTATTTAAGAAAAACATTTATCTATGAAGCAAGTCCGAAACTAGACATAATAAATTAATTAAGTGTTTTCAAAATTTTAATTTGTAACATTTTACTTTGTAATTTTTATATAAAATAAAGAGAATTATTCATATGTAAAAACAAAACAAAAACATGGAGTATTGAACAACAATAATAGGGGTATAAACGAGCAGCCAACCGAGTAGAGGTGTAGTATGTGGAGGTGCACAAAGTAAATTGACTTAATCAAACTACAAAAGCAAGTGGTAAACGGATGCGAATCTAAAACTGGACCCATAATGAAATTTTAATTTTCATTTGTATCTGTTGTTATTTTTGTAAAACTTAATTGAGGATCTTTAAGATTTATGATTCTCACTCGATAAAACATAATAGAGCACTAACCTTGATCCATGAGAGATCCTGTGAATATGCGTTCTTCAAATTTGTAATCTTGTGTGCTCTTCAATCACCGTTTCTCAATCTATCTCTTTGCCTTTCTTTCTCTTCTCACACGTTCTTGATGGGTTACAGTGAAAAGAACCTTATGGCCAGAGACAGAACCCCAATTCCTTTTATAAACCAACGTCCATCAAGTTGGTTTTATTTTATCTTTATCTTTATTTTATTTTATTATCACTTCCCATAATAATAACCAAT
>Ga0214545_1007087_pt1 | contig 19018 bp, 15 predicted proteins | sample CNSS4metaG_FD_160064 | JGI IMG/M metagenome (GOLD analysis project Ga0214545, IMG submission 160064) | Root nodule microbial communities from cowpea collected in UCLA plant growth center, Los Angeles, California, USA - CNSS4 | ecosystem: Host-associated > Plants > Roots > Nodule | place: USA...
TCATGTAATCTATTTATGGAGTCAATATTCTTATGCAGATTTGTAGGTAGGAATTAATGAAAATATATTCATACATCTGTATATATACCAGTTTGAGATACATGAATAAACAAGGTGATATTTCCACCTATTCTGTTAATAAATAATAGATAATAGGTTATATATTAGCCCTAAATGGTTTTATCCTTGAAACCAAAATTTGGTGCAACTTTAGCTGATCGTTTTGAAACTCCAAAGCTACATGCATGCTTTATTAGTGTACATGCATGCTTTTTTTAGTGAGTCGCATTACGACTTAAATAAGAGGCAATAATAAACCCTTTTGAAGAGAATCGTTACTACAATCGTAATTGCGAACAACATATATTTATATATTTGGTTTGTATTTCATAATCATCCATGACATGAATAAATCCAAATAAAATATTAAACAGTAGTTTGGGTTTCCATTTAATTATCCGTTTGCAATTTTAATCTTTTTTTAATCTTTTTTTTTTGGGATTTAATTTCTAAATTTTAAAAAATTAAATTTTATATCAGACAATTTGTCCTCGTCTCCTAGGATGCATAGCTCTAAGAAATCACTAATGGACTACCCATCCTCATTCCCTAGAGCACACAACACTAGGGGGATCACTAAAGATTACTCACATGAAGGAACCACCTTATACATTGTCTACTTGACTAGACCTTTGGGCCAAGTAACGTAGAAGTAAAGGAAACTTTTTTGGGGTGGGAGAGAAGTACAAGACTTGGCAAATAAGTCAGAATGCTTGTAAAGGATGAAGTTGCATAGGAGCAACGTTCAAAAGATGAAGCACACCCATGGTAAACTCGTCAAAGGGTAAACGAACATGAAAGCACAGAAAAAAGGCCTAATACACATAAAAGAACTCTTGCTCGCCCTCAACCATGACAAACCCTACCCACGACGCTAACTTTCTTAAGAGAAACTATGTCATGACCCACCCCCAATCAAATATATAGATATTGTTTAACAAAATGCCAACAACTTCGACAACCGAAACTTAGAGGAAGCCATTCGGACCTCCTTGTGAACCTAGTCGTACCCAACCCTTAAAGGGAGAGAGCTCTTGGCAAGCTCCTCTGGTGGGTCCTTCCTACTTTCCCTTATGACCTTGGCAATCACTCCTAGTATCCTCGATTCATAATCACTAGACTCCTCTCAAAGACGGCTACTATCTGACCCTTCATTAATGCCCGCATTAGAACCCCTAACAGACATACCTAGTACTCGAACCTTTCAAGTTCTTCGCAAGAATTCTGGAGAAAAAGAGATGGCAACAGGAAGACTCAGAAGCTATGTGCAAGTTATGTCAAAGACAACACCGTTTATAGAAGGAGAATGCAATACTTCAGTTCTCACCTCAACCCAGGCCAATTGTAAGACCCAGAAAAATTAAGTAAATAAATAAATATTTATTTAATAAATGTAGGAAGGAATCTATAAAGTAAATAATGCGGAGAATTATGACAAAAGAACAATGGTAGGTTAAGTGGTTGAGTGTGTGGAGTGATGTGGAAAGGACTTGAGTTTGAGTCTTGCGTACGTCATTAATGTGATTTTTTAATTATTTAATTTATTGTGAGCACATATATGAACGCATGGCATAATGTTATGAGTATATGTGTGCATGATATGTCAAGAAACATTTATAGGCTTGATGGTTGTCCATATGCTTGGTAATTGGGTGGATGTGAGTTCAAACCTTGATTAGTGCTAAATGGTTCTTTTTACGCTTGGATTATTTTTTGCTACATTAGTAAGTCATCAAGAAACCCGGTTAATTGCACGGAGAAAATGGAACAGGATGTTTAGAGTTTTTCTTCTATATACCACACATTTATGATTATTAAATACAATAATATTATTATTATTATTATCATTGTTTTATTTTAACAATGATTTTATTACCATTATTATTGTTTTATCTTATTAATATTACTATTTTATTATTACTATTTTATTTTATTTTATTATTATTTTTATTTTATATATCACACACTTATGATTATTATTTACTAATGTATTATATTACTATTATTATAATTATAATTATAATTATTATTATTTTTATTATTTTTATTATTATCATTGTTTTATTTTAATGATGACTTTATTGTTATTATTATTGTTTTATTATTATTATTTATTTTATTATTATTGTTTTATCTTATTAGTATTATTATTTTATTATTATTTTTTATTTCATTTTATTATTATTTTTATTTTTTATAGTTTCGTTTTATTATTACTAATTTTGTTCATATTATTATTATTATTACTTATATTATCATTTTTTATTATTTTATTTATTTATTATCATTATTATTATTTTGATTATTCTTATTCGTATTTTTATTTTTATTGTTATTATTAATTTCATTTCATTTTATTTTATAATTATTTTTATTAGTATTATTATTTAATTTAATTTTACTAAAAGTCTTTCCTGTACCCCCATAGTCATAAAGAAAGAACATTCCTCCCACATTTTTAATAACAGCTTCAGTAACTTTTTGAAATATGTCCTTTTGTTCCCCTACAATTGTAATTCAGATATTAGTTATTCAAAACAAAAAATGTAGTCACGAATTTTTAGTTAGGTTATACCTGTCATGCGATCATAATTTTGCTGAAATAGATTTGCTTCAGTGACAGGATTGTAGTCAAGTTCTGAGTACACCAATCTGTTCCCACATTGAGCTATAATAAAACCATCTGGATATGGCATTGTTGGGAATTGTTTTAGGCTTCTTCTATTAGTTTGTAGGATCTCTTCAATATGGAATAACGTCAAGTTTCGCAATATATCAACTGATAATTGCAGTTCTGCATTTACATTCAGTGACTTAAGTATTCATTTTTGTTTAATTCAGTAACTTATTTCTCTTATAAGTTTATAAATTTAAGTCAAACATACCTGGATTGCCAGCTTTTATTCTTTCCCTATATAATATGTCATCAGATAGCCATTTCCAAGTTTTTTCCCATAGATCTAGTGGTTTGTTGACACTATTGGACAATAGCATTGTCTCGAAAAGTTTCCTTAGATAATTTCCACTGCCCCAATCTTTGGCTTCTTTGATTGCTTCTACATATTCCTTATCATCTGCCGAAAATCCCAAAGATTCACATGCTTCTCTAAAGGTTGAATACAATATATTATCCACCGTTCTGATATCTTCATAAGATAAAGGACCTTTGACAACAGTGAGCATCCTCCTTAGATAGTATAATTCACCTGTTGATGGTGGAACCCAAATAAGTCTTCCAATTGTGTTCCCTATTTTCCTGGGTTTCCAACATCTGTCTTTCTTGACATAGACAAATTTTGACACAATCTTTGGGTATGTCAAAGTTCTTGCCAATTCATACTTTTTATTACATTCCATCCAACTTGTGAACATTGATTCTGCTACAGTTGCTTTTCCTATGACTTCATCAATAAACTCGTCGTCTTTAAAGTACACTGATTGTTCTCCGGGAAGATGGAAAAATAAACGTTCAACAGCTGGATTCCTGCCATGAATAGGAAATGAAAATATTCTCCAACATGCCTCAGATGGTGATATGTATCTACAATCAAGATATTGTTTAATTTCATCTCCTGACTGGTGATGAAGATGAGTTGCATTGGTATTATTAACTATAGCCGCTGTAATTCTGTCATAACCCTTGTTGATGTATTTGAATAAGTACTTAATTGAAGTACTTTTGTTGCACCATTCAACATTGATATGACCTTCATATTTAAGTAACAATTTAGGATTATATGGAACCACAGATCGATTGTCTAAAGAAACATGATTCTTGACCACGCAGACTCCATTGTCTCTTCTTCGATATTGTGGAAATCCATCTTCTGAAATAGTTGTACTACTCTGAAATTTTTTAGGATAAAACCGTGAGCATTTACCATTCTTCATGCAAGGAAGGGATTTATTTACTACTCCACAGGGACCATGAATCATATGATCCTTCACACATTCATATAGTTTAGGATTTGCAATTGGGCACGGAATTTCAGCTGATATTACTTTATCAATATCATCAGCGCTTGGATATTTGTCATTTTGGTGCAAAAAGAGAAGCAGATGAGCATGAGGTAGACCACGCTTTTGGAATTCAATAGTATACATGTTTGCATTGTAAATTCATTCCATTAGTATATGAACGAACAAAAAAAATTTACGTTATCAAATAATAGGAAAAAGGGAATATACATCCAATGACCCTGCCCAACAAATGATTCTTCGTAAGATCTGCTAGAAGATGATCAAATTTGATTCGGAAAACCCTTGCAACCAAGTCTGGTCTATCAGATGCAGATAAATTTTTATGTGATAAAATTCTGTGTATTTCAGGCCACTTCGGATTGCATGTAAAAGTAACAAACAAATCTGGAAAACCAACATGACTACAAATTGCCATTCCATCAAAATAAAGTTGTTCCATAAATCGTGTCCCACCAACAAAAGTAGAAGGTAGTACAACTCTTTTGCCTTTTGTAGATCCTTCTTCTTGGGTACTTGATTTTGATTGGAAGAGGTTATCGTACTTGTCCACTCTAAGCTTGGACTGGTTGTTTCTTATGAATGATAACCTTTCAGACTCTAGCATAGTGTATCCATCAACAACAAATTGTTGGAACAATCGCCTAGATCTTAGTAGTGTTTGTGCTTCTAATTCTCTACTCTGAATTCGGAAGCAGAACCATTCCCTTATTGTCAAGCGATTTCTCTTCATGTTTTTTGAAGTACTTGTGACTCGATGATTAACATCATGCCTATAACCATCTTCCCCATATGGAAATAGTAAAGGATATTGGAAGCCTAGGTAACTCGTGTGAAGTTCGTTAATTCTCTGCAGTTTTCCACTTCTATTTTCCATTATGATATCTCTTGGGGAAGCACTGTCAACGTCACCAACAATTAGTGCTGCTACTTCTGAAACGGTAGGAATATTATATAACCTTCCATCCTTATTCCTATCAGCAATTAGCCTTAATTTAAGATCATGGAAAGGTTGTTCTCTGTAACGGTCTCTAGCAACTCGGAATGATTTGGCATGAACATTGAATTCATCTAACATTTTTGTTAATTTGTCTACAATATCCACGTCAATTTTGTTGTCATTGCTGAAAATTAATAGAATCTTAATTAATACAGCATCCAAAATATCAAATTGTTGTTTTAAACAAACTTTAGCTTCACGTACCTTAAGGATTGGATTCTGTTGTGTGTTTCATTTTCAGTATCATAAATATATAGTTGGGCAAACTTAGGAATTTGTCCTGCAGGCGGGAGCAAACTACCTATTCTATGGCAAGCTTGGCCTTGGATCCTCAGATTGGGTGGACCATGACCATTGTTATAGCTGTTATCAACTTTGGCACCTGGTGATGTAAAAGCAAACATCATATTATATGTACGAATATGTTGTTGGAAATTTTTTCCTTCTCTGCTGTTGGAATCAAACAATAATTGCTTCAAAACAGTAGGAGCATCCTTCAATAGAGGTAACTGCACTTTTCCATTTCCACAGCACAAATTAAACTTTGGAATTGCAGAATGTTTATGCTTGTCTATCCTTTCTTCATACCACATGCATGCTTTGCAATAGGGGCACGTATAAATTGGGTCACCTATATCTGCATAGCAACTGAATGTGTATCTCGATTTTAGTAAACATTTATAAAAAAACTAAATATAGTAAAGTCAAGATGTAATTAATAGTATCTTATCTTTCGTCAAATTGTATGGAATAGTCAGAGTCCGAAGTTGTATATGTTTTTTGCTTTATATGTTGATTTTTTCGCATTTTAACCATCTGTTCAACTGTGATAATTGAAAGCAGTCAGAATTAAACAATATATCCATTTGGTAGTAGATAAATTAATTAATACCTTGGCCATTGTCTGGATTGTCTGCATTAGTATTGAGTTGACTTATTTGTTCAGCCATATGAAAATGAGATGCAGTTAAGGAAGACTGTTGACTACTACTCTTATTCAATGAGCACTGATTATCTTTTTCCTGCTCTGAAAAAACAATCTCAAACCTAGGCAATAGATTTTGTCGATGAGAAGCATTACTATCTGGAACTGCATCTCTATTTTTATGACATTGTACTCTTCCAGAAGTGTTAAGTCTTCCTCCAGATAAAAATTGAGTTGTAACATCAGACAGTGGAGTACACAATGTTCTACCATGTTGGCTTTTAGAAAATATACCACACTCTTTAACACATTTCTTATTCATCCTGTTTTCTTTCAAAATCATTTTTCGCTTCAATCTTGCTTGGGCACAAGCAATCTTCAATATTTTTTTATCAGCCTCCATTCCTGCGTTTTTAACATACAGCACAATCACTTCAGAATTCATTTCACACCATTGGATTCAAATCAAATAAATAATAAAAACATATTCTACAATGTATAACTATAGTTTTGAACAACAATAAACAAACCTCAACGCAGTGTAGTTTAACTTTTTTATTTTTGTAGGCATTGGAGTAGTTTCATTATTTTTGTTGCTACTGCAAATTATCATCCCTTCATTGCAGACCACATAACTTAGATGTTTATGCTGTAGTTATTGCAATTAGTCAATTAAAATGGCGCCAAATAAAAAAAAGATAGGATTTTTTTGCACATAAATCTATTTCATATATTGTCGTGTCACTTTAATGAAATTAGTATATGCAATGAGTGCTTCGTATTTTTTTCGTATTTAAAACTTAAACTAAATAATTAAAAGGTCAGAGTATTAATTACACTGACATTTCATTACCAACCGTCATTTGAAACGGTAATTTTTTTTTAAAGTTTAATATTTATGTCATGTCCTTCGACTTCTTCACTTTCCATTGTCCAATCATTCTGCACTGCATTTCTCAAATCTATTCCAATGGCTTCATCTTCCCGGAATGCTATGATGTACTGCCATCCATTTTGGGTTTCAATCTTTAATCCAACTAAGGTAAGTTTTTTAATTTTTTTGGTTTAAAGTTAGTACCATCTGTTTTCAACCATTGATATGAGAAAGCAAATGCAAAACTTCAGTATATGTTCGATTTATGCATAGGAGCAATTATAATATGCATTCTGTGGACATAATATTACAAACTGGAACCCATTCTTTAGACTGTTTTTTTCCTATTTTATCATCTGCACAAATAAAATCACAGAGCGTAGTACATCCATAATTTTTCATTCCTCTACTTCATACATATTGCAGGAATACATTCAATTTGACCCTGGTTTCGTTGTTTACTGGTCAAAGGAAGTTAGACACAATCTAAACTACTTAGTGGACCCAAGAGGAAATAAGATAGTTATCCGCATAGGTCAAACTTCAGTGCCTGAAAACTTCTTTTGTGGAGGTTATGAAATAGCAAGTTTTTACAAGTTCAAAGAAAACTATTTTGTTGCAGTCAAATACTTAGGAAACAGAGTATTTGACTTAAGGATTTTTGACATTGACATGACTGAAATCCAATACCCTGCCCCAAAAAATCCGAGAGATGTCCACCCAGAAAACCCATTGCCCAGATTCTTCAACTGTTTCAATGTCAAATTATCCATACAACAGGTAACATTATCGCATACATATAATTCATATGTAACTGGTTTATAATTATTTCAGTATAAACATAAAGAGGATTTATTTATGGTACAGGAATCTATAACACTTGCTGATGCATTTTCACGGTTTTGGGGTCCAACATTTGCATCTGATAACTTTGAGATGATTGACCCAGTAGGAAACATCCACGAAATTATCATTTCAAAAGGATTCTTGCATATGCATTTTATTACAAAGGGAATTCCACAGTTTATTAAATACTATGATATAAGAAATGATCATGTACTGAGGCTAACTTACATGGGAGATAACAAATTCATAGTAAGGATATTTGATTTGGCTGGTGATGAAATCACTTACATCAACAAATCAACTGATAATTGCATTACTACAATGGAAAGCAATGATGAAAATCCTTTTTACTTTTCAACAGAAAAAACATTAACTGAAAACGATATCCCCTCATCATCACTGGTAAGTTTCATTCCTTCTGAAATGTTTATGTTACATGAATTTAGAAAATTACTTAACATATTGTGAATTTCATTTACAGTACTTGGATGCACAATTTGCTGATGTAGCCTTGGTAAAGAATCAAAAAATGTATAACCTCAGCAATGAAAATGGTGATTTATGGGAATGTAATATCAGATGGAGTAACAGATCGCGTATGGAATGCTACATTACTCGAGGATGGAAGCAGTTTTGCATTGATAATGCACTTGAAGCTGGAAACAAACTGATGTTTGGAGTCGACAAAAACCGTTCAAGCACAATTCATGTTTTAATCACTTAATGTAACTACGAATATTTATGAGTTAAGTTTGATAATAGTTTACGGGCTTTTTCTTATTTGCTTTTTGAAAGACTATATGTTTCTGTATGTATATAGATCCACTTAATCTAATTTCCTTTATTATCAATCATGTATATCCTTTGTTTGAATGTTAGTAGCTATAATTTTATCAATCGCTTACTATATAATAATGCAAGATGGTTCATTCATATATTTGGGAATGAGTCCAACATCAAACAAAACACAAGAAAATGAAGGACAATGTACTTGAACCTAACTTACAGAATATATGTGGCTAAAAAAGTGCTTAACCATAACTGTTCCAAAGCACCCAAAATTATATACATCAAACATATACTAATCATAAAAACTTAATTTAAGTTTTCTCCTTCTTAATAAGCTTCTTCATCTTAGTGCTGGATAATTGAGCAGAATCGATGTCCTGAGAAGATTCATTGCAATTTTCACTACATGGCAATAACCTCTTTCCTGGAGTTCCAATTACAACATAATCCAACTCATTCTCACCAGTTGCGCTCAAACTCATCTACAAAATTAAGAATAGAAAATTGATCACAACAAAATACTCTATAGTTTTAATTATGAATAAAGATAATTGAATAAGAATATACTATATCAGTATTAGTGTCTGCAGCCAAATTACAAATAGCTTTCCCACGTAATTCTGAAATCTACAAAACAAATAAAACCACATATCAATTTCTGTAATATATACTTAAAAATTGTGATTCAGATTAACAAAAAATCAAAACTGCATCTTAATATACTTACCATAACACTGGAACTCTTAGAAACCAAATCCATACTGCATTTATCAGTACCATCACCAATCTACATATACAAATAAAATAAAATTATTTTACATTTATATGTATTTCATATGGAAAGAAATACATAAATCATTTCAAAGTAATATTTACTTGAAGTGGAGGAATAAGACTTTTAACATGTGCCACTATTTCTGAAACATTTGAAACTTTAATGACAGATGCACACTTAGTTCTTGGTTGCGTTCGAACTTTAAAAGCAAAGGTACAGCCTAGCATTACATCCAATGCATCAGGAAAGCAAAGGGGATCATCTTCACCAGCCTATTGTAATTAACAACAATGCAAATATAAACAACACTGAAAGCAGAAAATATAAACGATGAAAGTATAAAATTATAGACCTCAATCATTTGTTTCTGCAAATCAGCAGCAGACAACCCAATAATGTTGCTACATTCTTGGTCCCATACAACAAAGTTAGCATAATTGTTTGAATCATCACAGACCTGGACCTGGAGCCTATACCTGCAAAGTACAGAAAAATTGCAATTAACAACTAACATAGATCACAAAATGAAAAATACAATAAAACAATATACTAACTTGAAAACAGGTAATGCATTATCTCTATCACAATAAGTGCACTTGAAAGAAACTGCTTCATAAGTCCTTTTGTTGCAATTGTTGCAAACCAAATAATATCACCCTTCATTATCTAAGTTAAACTTAACAGTTGTTGCAACAGTAACACATACAACTTCCTATATCAAAAGAAAAAATTTAAGTTAAAATACAATAAAAAAAACAAATGAAATAAAGTATTTCACAACACTTGATTTCATACCTTCTTCATTAATGGAATTTCAGACAAACTTTTTACTAAACATTTATATACAAAATGTTCAGCATCAGTATATTGGGAAGACTGAGTCAATTGACTTGCACACTGACTCAATATTAATTCATCTGGATCAATTCTGCAAGTCAAATAAAACATACAAAATCAACTATAGTTTTTTGATAGTATGTAAAATAACTCCACTACCAGACAAATAATTAAGATGGCTTAATATTCGGATAACTTACTCCTTCATTCGTTTCTTAAAATCAACTATTTGAGGAAAATCACTTTCCATTATCAACTTTGTACCATTCCACGTATTAGAAACAGAAACTGGCCATTCACCTACATATGAAAACCAATGTTAGAAAAAATCAAAATCACAATCAACGAAGAAGAGATTTCATAAAGATTTATACCTGCAGCTGGTTTGATTTTTGCTTGAGTAATGACAACCACAAGCTTTTCCGAATTAGCTACGTCATTGTACCTCTATATAAACTTCTTGCAATATTCATCCCACAATGTACAACAAATAGCAGTACCACTGCAAAAATACAAATTTTTCAGTTCAAATAAATCAAAATATTAACATAATAATACAGTACAATTATATTAATTTACCTGAGATCCACCAAAGTAAACACCACGTTTTTTGACTCTACACTTTTAAACTGAGGCTTAATTCTCACATTCTCAACGACACCAATCAAGTCTCAATGACATAATATATAAAATACAGTTAGTATGAAAATCATACGAAATTTTTCTAAATAAAAATAAAACAGTTATTATATTTGTCATACCTATAAGCAAGTCAGGAATAAAATTGCCACTAACAATATCTTTTATACTTTTAAAGTTGTAAGCTTTCATTGGAAGTTTAGCAATAGCTTGCAACTTCACGGATGTAGCACCAATAAACAGTAACTTGTAAGGATGCTCACATACCCTATACTGCCCTTCATTTTTCAGTATCTTGAAATTGTGCATGATATATGTTTCTCCCTCAATCAACTTGCTATCCCATAAATCAAACTCTTCCCTGCGAACAATGCAATGTATTTTGTCCGCCTACAATAAAAAATCAACAGAACAAATTAAAATACATAAGACATCCAAAAACTAACTCAAATGTTTAATGAAGAAATACTTACATTTTCATCCATCAGAATCATCTCCAATTGAAGAGTAGAATCACGGGACTGAACATACCAATGATCAACAACTCTAACTCCCAACTTCAGAGTTTCCCTCTTACCATCAATATCTTTAATCATATCCAGCTTCTTCGCCATTGCACTTCCTAAAAACACCATAAAATCAGTCAAATTTCCTGATGTACCCTACGTAAATACTAACCATTAACTACATATTAAAAATATGAAAATACAAAAAACCAAAACGGAAAATTTAAACAGTAAATAAAATGGATATGCAAGAACAAAAATATAAACTGGAGTAAAGTTAAACAAAAAAACACAATCTTAACACAGAGCACAGAAAATATAAACTTCTTTCCAAATATCATTCCATGATGAACAGAAACACAGAAAAACCACAATCTAAACACAAAAATATAAACTGGAGTAAAGTTAAACAAAAAAACAGAAACAACAAAGCATCTTCATATTTATCACGTAAACTTCTTTCCAAGTATCATTCCATGATGAACATAAACACTGCAACACAGAAAAATTACACGAATACCTGGAGTAAGGGAAAAACAGGAAAGGAAGAAAGAAATGGAAAACAACAAACAAATATGATTCTATCATTACCCATAAACATTGAACAAACAAAAAACACAGAAATACACAGAAACAACAAAGCATCTTCATATTTATGACGTAAACTTCTGACCAAGTATCATTCCATGATGAACATAAACACTGCAACACAGAAAAAATACAGAAATACCTGGAGTAAGGGAAAAACATGAAAGGAAGAAAGAAATGGAAAACAACAAACAAAATATAAAAACACAACTTCTTCCACATTTATCTGTGAAACTTCCTTCCACAGCAAGCTTCCGCGTTCAAACCAAGGAGAAGGCCTGCAGTGGAAATGAAAGCTCGTCAAATCGGTTTCAGATGCATTTAAAACTATGCAAAATTACGAAATAACCAAACCCAAATAAACTAAGGAGTAGAAAACAGGGACAAAATTGTCATTCCGTCTTCAGCTGCTCAAACCATTCATAAAGGGCACCAAATTGACGAAAAAATCATTTAATTGGACACGTGTCAGCTTATCAGATAGGGGTTTTAGGGTAATATCCCTAGTAGTTTGTTTTCTTAGTTTTTAAGTAGATGTTAAAAAACTCTTATACATTTGTTTATTAACACACTTTGTTTTTATTGGTTGAAATATATTAAAAATAATAAAAAAAGTCATTAGAGCCCATTAAAACCCAACCTAGAGTAAAAAACAGATGGTAATGCGTGCGTTATGTGTGAATTTTCGACCCATGTTCTGCACCTAGAAGCTTTTTCATATTTGAGTGCGTTGTAACAATGGAAGCAAATTAGAGAAGGTCACACCCACTCAAAGGTGACTCTTTTTTTTGGCAACTTTATTTTTGCATCTTAATACCCTTACACAACTGTTCATTACAAGAAAATGTTTCACTAATAACCAATTTAGTGATTAAAAGTTGTTAATCATTATAGTGTATAATGACCAATTTAAATACTAATTTATAAAATAAAAAATTATTGGTTACTAAAATAATCACTATTATGAATAAAAAATGATACTTAGTCACTAATTAATTAGAGATTAATTTAGAAATCAAATCCTGTTGGTAACAAAAACCTTGGTAGTTAATGTTTAATGACCAATTTCCTTTACTAGCTAAAACTTTAGTAGCTAAATTTTAGAAACCAATTCCAGGTGAAAATGAAATTAAAATAAAGGCTCACTTATTCTCTTCTTTGGATTTTTTACTTTCTTCCCATGACTTCACATTAGATAACATGTTCCCTTTCTCTATTTCTCCAAGAGCAATATTTGTTCACGATAGAATTGCATCAACCATTTGTTATTGAAGATACATGTTATAACATATTTGAAAAGAGATTTCTTAACATAAGTTGGTATCAACACACATTCATGTTACATAAATAAGTAGCGAAGTTTCATCTAGAAACCAAATTCATGTCAATTAGCCATGAGTCTAGAAACTAAATGGTTCATCTCAAATTGACTAATTTAAGTACTTGTAAACCAAAAAGCACCATATATTATGTGTAAATTACTATATAATCAAGATTAAAATAAATAAATAAGAGAATGTGAACTGAAATATGATAGAAGTTTAACATTAACATCAAAGGATCTGCTTGAGGACTTCTTTTTTACAGGTTCAGGTGGGGTCAATATGGATCAAAAGAAAAATGGTAAAAAAAGGCAATGATCTCAAAGGTAAAATTGAATAAATGTTAAAGATTGCAGGTTGGACTTTATTATCAAATTCTAATTAAGATGACCACTTTCTCGTTATGTCCTTTAAATTAAGGTTAAATTATTCATTTGGTCCCAATTTTCGTAAGTAAATTTGAATTTGATTCCTTAATTTTTAAAAGTGTTATCTAGGCCCCTAATTTTAATATTTTGTATCAATGAAACCCCTTCCGTTAAAATGACAGAAACGGTGTTAAAAGCATAGTGACGTGGAGATATGAAACTGAATTAAACAGTGAAGTGGCACAATAAATGGTGTACACGTGGAATTACAAATACTGTAATAAATTATTAATTACGAATAAAAGCTATAACTTTATATTTAATATGTAATAAAATGTAATCAGAAGGTGTAATCCAGTTCGTAGACCAAATTGGAGATTACCCTTGAAGCTGGATCTAGGGTTTGTGTTCGTCGGCGAAATTGGGGAACGAGGGGTTTGCAGAAGAGTTGTGAGTTCGTGAAATCCCATTGGTGGAACATTATTCGCACGAGATCTCAACAATTGTAATTTATTGGTTCCACTAACTCAAATGGTTTTTTTTCTTTCTGTTATCGTATGACCAATTTTTGTTTATACTGAGAAAACTTTTCCAAGTTCCTTTGGAACATTTTAATTCCTTATAGTTAAGTTAATTTGGATTTTGCTGAGTTTTATTGAGTGTTAATGCTCATCTGAGATTATTAAATTGGGGTTTTGTTTTTCTTAAACGTGTGTATTTGAGTTCAAAGTTCAACATTTGGACGGTTACTTACTCCTGCTATTTTTGTTTTTCGTAATTTTGCTTGAGAAGGGTTAATGATATTGTCTCTGCTGCAATACTTCGTAATATCATCTCTTCTGCATCATTGACTATTTTTTTTTTGGGTGGGGGTGGCTTTTAGATTCTTCTTTGAAACTCTGTGCTTTAGGTAGGTATTTTTTGAGTACATTAAAAAAAGGTCCTTTTATGAAAATGGGATCTGTTTTTTCCTGTCTCATCATTTTTAAAAAATTACCCCATCAATATAAATAATAAATAATAATAGTAATAATAGCAACAATAGAAATTTTAATAATTAATATAATAATAATAATAATTATTATTATTATGATTATTGAAGTTTATAATCTGATTCCTCTATAAAAGAAACTCATGGTGGTTATTATTTATTATGTCACTTCATTGTTCAGTTCAGTTTAATATCTCCACGTCACTGTACTCTTAACGTCGTTTCTGCCATTTTAACGGAAAGGGCTTCATTGATACAAAATATCAAAATTAGGGACTTAGATAACATTTTTAAAAATTAAGGAACCAAATTCAAATTTACTTACGAAAATTAGGACCAAATGAATAATTTAACCTTAAATTAAAGAAAGCCAAAAGAAACAAATGTGATGGAGAAACTATTACAACTAAGTAGATAAACAATTATGCTTCTAAACAGAGGAGTCAAACCTACATTGATTAATTTATTAAAAGAAAAACACACAAGGCATGCTTAAATCAATTTCACTTTCGCTACTTGATCACAAGGTTCAACCTATCTTTATACTTCATCAACTACGTTCATGTACACAAGACTAAGAATCATAACATAACACAGTTAAAAATCAGTACCCTTTTATTTATTCATTTCAATATCAAATCCTTCTCTTAGTTAAACACCATTGTGTCTTCAAGTTTTCCTCCAAGGAATCAAATGAAAAGAAAAATGCCCAAGATAAGAACAAATTATACTTTTGATGCGCAAATAAAAAATGGGATAATCGGTCACGACCATAGAATATTGAATGTCATTGTTTAGTGTACACATCACAATTTAATACCGAAACCTATTTGTAGTCATAACAACTTCACAACACAAAGTTAATCAGACACAAACAAACAAACATGTTGGTTACATAGGATTCAAATCAAATGTTTGAAGTCTATGGCTTTTGAAACACAAAACAAGACCCAACAACCAAAAGAGTTAAGGTGCCACATACGATTGAGTAACTTTCATGGTCGTTGTGAGTGAGAAAGACAAACACAATTCAAATCAATTAAAGCAAAGCAGCAATGCAGATAGGCAACCACATACAAAGAGGTAGGCTCGACCAAATCCACAACAATAAAATCCTTTACCTCAACTTTGGTGTGGCAGCGAAGGTGGCAGGGCCCCACGACCTCCGATGCGGAAACCCCCATGACAACGTTCCTCCACAACTCGACACCAACCTTCCGCTACCCACGAAGGCAAGCTTTTGCAGAAACACTCAGGCCACAAACAAAGACACTCAAGCCACAAACCTCACAGTAGTGGATCGATCTCGATGAGTAATGGAGATGGCAGCAAAGATAGTAGGTCTCGATCACGGTGGGTGTTAGGTTTGGGCTTCAAGGGTAGGCTTCGAGACGATAGTGGAAGCACTAGTGCATTTTACGCTTTTTACCTCAGACTTTATGCCTCGGTTATAGTGAAAACGAGGCATATAAACACGCGGTGGCAGTTTTGTAATTTATGCAACATTTTATGTCCCGGTTACTAGTTGCCCCGAAGTATAAATTAGTTTTATGCCTCGGTTCTGAAAGACCCGAGGCCTAAAGCCTCTCCAAAATTTCCCGCTTCCCGCCCCTTGGATTTTTAAATTTAAAATAAAATTTTATGCACCGGTTAATACTGACCCGAGGCAATAGGGCCTTATATGCCTCAGTTGTTTGAACCCGAGGCAATACAATTAGTTAAATTAAAATGGCCACCTTAGGCCCAAATTCCTTTCTTCAGCAAGAAACCCTAAAGTCGCAGACTCTCCCCCACCAAGCTTCTTCTTCATCCTTCATGCGGCGGGAACGTCTCCCCTACCATGAACAACCGTCCTCTCCTTCGTCTTCACCACAAGCAACCACCTTTACCGATGGGCGTCACTCCCCAACTCCACTTCCACCGTCAGTCCAAGCTCGTCGGAATTTGATGCTCCTCCTCGCCCTCCCATTTTATCGATAAAACCCTCATTTCCATCAAACCCAACACTTCCCACCTCAACCACGACCCCCTCGTTTGTCGCTTCCACGCTTCCCAGTTCAGAGGTACACTATTTCTCTTTCTCCTTCATTTTTATTCACCCTTCTCCGTAACATGTTCGTCTTTCCGCTTCCCAGTTTGCGTTTCCGCTTCCCAATTCGTGTTTCCGCTTCTTCTACATCAAATATTATCCCCAATTTTATCTATTGCATTCTATTGTGCCTTCTTCTCACAATATATACTGCATTCATATATTACTGTCGACAGGGTCTTTTTCTTCAAATTATTTGTCCTTCATTCATTTTGTTTCCAGGGGTGAAATCCGGTAATATTGTGATGGTTTGATTGCCTCTATTTTGGTGATTTTGTGCAGGTGATTGAGATTGGGTGGTGAGGTTTGTGATTTTGGTGATTTTGTGAGGATGCACTTATGAAGTATTTCGTGATGTTGGAAAGATTAATCCTCCGCAAGTGAAAAATGGAGTGGAAGATGGGGTTGGAGTGGAAGCCTCTGTTTGGTGATTTTTTTTTTTAATTTTGAACGTCTTAGGCCTCGGTTGTATGAAAACCGAGGCAGTAATAAAGAGATATGGCTTCGGGTAACACCCGAGGCCAAAAACAACCCTTTTTGGTCTCAGTCTTATATGCCTCGGTTCTAAAACCGGGGCAAAATAGCAAAAATAGCCGCGGTAAAATATCCTTCCTGCACTAGTGAAGGAAACTCAAACTGGGGAGGAAAATGAAATTGAAGGAGGGAATCACAATTGTAATTTCTGATTCCATTAGCGACATTACTAACGACTACTATTAGTCAAAACTTCATCAGTAAATTTCAGTAAATTTCATGAAGGACGTTACCGACAGATATTATCTGTTGGTAAAGTCAACATCAATATTTGTCACTACAAAACAAAATTGTTAAATATGACAATTATTTGGGGTATAAAATGGCCGGTTTTGACTGCCATATTTTATGTGTATGGCAGGTACGGGTACCGTCATATATCCTGCCGCTACAGTGAATAATATAACAGTCTTGGACGACATGCCGCAACACCCGCCATTAAATGCATTGCGCAAATAATGGCAGTTTGAACTGTCGTATTTTGTGCGCAAATAATGACTGTGAAAACCGTTTTAATTTGTTTATTTTTAAAGAATTGTCATACGAAATACAACACCTAGAAATGTCATTATTTGCACTATACGACTGCGTTATATGATATTTCAACTGCCCTAATTTGAATGTGATTTTTTTTATATTATTTTTATGTAACCTGCTTTCCATTATTATTGAACCTGTTTCCATAAAATTAAAAAAATCACAAACAACATCTTGATCATTAATACTTTCATTCATAATTCATATTTCATATTTAAAAAGTTGATATTATGAAACACCATCCAAAAGTTTTCACATTGAAAACAAAAGCCAAAAAAAAAAATAAAACATTATTATAATACATTTTTCTAAATTTCTATAGCTATGTTCCTAACTTGTCTTTTCTGTCCCACTTGATCTTCTTATACCAATAGGTGATGGAGCACCACTTCCAACATCGGGTACCTAGAATAAAAAAAAAAACTTATAACTTATTCAAATATATGTGGTCCTCCTACAAAATATGAAATATCAGAAACATGCCTATGAATTGTGGTTAGATCAGAATGAGTTGATTGTATGTAAATATTCAAACTTAGTTTTTCATCTCTATATAAACATATGACTGAAAAGTTTTAAATTAAGAAGAAAAGTAGTCGCTACCTTCTCCACCCAAGCATCTTTGTACTCCACAATGTATGGGTTATTCAGCTTTGTAATCAAGTTCATCTATTACAAAGGAACTGAGTCACTTTTATGTTGGTAGAAAGAAAACAATCATTTGAAATCAACTTCACACAACCTCTTAGGATTGGATTAAAAAGCATGAGATCATTATTAAAAATATCCACTTATATCTATTAAAATTCCATTTGGCTCAAAAATGGAAATGACATGGCATATGGTGTTCACAACACTTTGTGAGCATAATAACATTCACAAAACAAACATCATCTTGTTTGTAAGTTTGATCAACCATTAGACAACAATAATGAGTAGCATATATCCTACCAGATTTCAAAAATAAAAATTAATTCAATTTGAGTTTACTATAGTAAATTTCTTTGTTTTTGCAGTGAAGATTCAATTTCATGATTGATAACGCTGTCGTTGACGCGATCAAATTAATACTACTTATCTATAACAACTTCAGTATTGTTAAGAAAATAGTCAGCAAAATAGTAAGGGTAAAGTAACCCAAAGTCGTCTCCCAACGAACACGGAATTGATTTTTAACAAGTTAGTTCTTATAAAACTATACAAGAGTTAGTCAAATAAAATTATAAAAATATAAGGGATAAAGATTAAAAGATAAAATAAGATATAAACAATAGTAAAGTAAGTAGATTGATTCCATTGCTTTTTCAAAATAGATTCATCATCGGTTATCTAAAGATTATTGCTCAATTAATTATTGTTG